>PPYF01462137.1_pt1 | contig 123191 bp, 105 predicted proteins | sample 1559871 | NCBI WGS metagenome assembly PPYF01 (sample SAMN08240021, study PRJNA423297) | Human gut metagenome, whole genome shotgun sequencing project.
GGGTAGCCACTTCTTCATTGGTTCCGTCCGGTTTCTGGTATACGATACGGGTCGTGGTCGTACCCGGTGCACCGTCTACCCCGGGCTTGCCGTCACGGGTAACGGAGATATTTGTCGTTACGCCGTCTTTTCCGTTGATGCCGATTTTTCCGTCTTTGCCGTTTTCACCTGTGGCCACGATTGTTTCGACTTTAAGGTTTTTATTCATCTTCACGTCGATTGTCGTATTTCCGGCAGGGTCTTGCGTGATAAAGGTTTTAAGGTTTTCTCCGCTGTAATCGTTATCGGATCCCGTGCCTTCCCCTTTAATGGTGATCTTGGAGCCTAATTTATTGGTTTGTACGCCGCCTACATTGGCATCAAATTTAAGACCCGTAGCCGTTTGCGCCGCTAATGCATCTTTTACCTGATCTTCTGTGGCAGCACGACCGGATACAATTTTATCCGGATTCCAAGTCTTATTGTCTAAACCTGTTACATAATTACCGGTTTCGTTATCACCGGCTGCATTAGTCACTGTTTGGCCGCCCATAACAGCATCGCCGGCTTTCACCGTCTTAGCTGCCGTTACGGAATCAAGATTCTTAAGGTCTTTTGCCAATTGAAGTTCTAATGTATCTGTACCGTTCGCTTTCACATTGATGTTGCCGGACGCACTTGCAAAATTATCAGAATCTGCCGCGGATACACCTTCACCTTGTACTTTTACCAAGGTGTTCAATTTATGTTTATTAACAGTCCCTGTATTATTGCCTGTGAATTGCAAGCCATCATCTAATGTAGCTACGTCATGCTTCTTGCCGTTTTCTTCAAGAACGAGACGGGTAACATTGGTGCCGTCAACAGCCGGCTTGGCATCGCCGCTCTTCATCGTAAGCCCGTTAGCCCCGTTGGCACCATTCAGGCCGATGGAACCATCTTTACCGTTGATAGCCACAGCAGAACCGTCTTTACCCTTGACTCCAATAGAACCGTCTTTGCCGGCCGCCCCCGTTTTACCAACGGTAAGCTCGTCATTCAGCTTCAAATCATAAGTAGCTTGACCATTATTGTCTGTCTTGGTGATAAGCAGGTTTCCATCAGTACGATTTTCCTGTCCGTCCACTTTGACAATGGTATGTTTACCGGCTAATTCTTTTACTTCATTCAACTGGCCGCCATTAACAGCATCTTTAGAGTTAGGGGCTACATTGCCATCGGCAACATTGGTGATTTTCGCACCGCCGACATCTACCGTATTGGTAGTATCGCCAAGCGTAATCTTGGCACCCGTCGTACCACCGGCAGGAGTGGTTTGTTGATTAGAAATGGATTTGATGCCGGTCAAATCTCCGGCTACATTCACCGCATACGTTTTAACTGTACCATTTGCTCCGTTTTCTGTACCGGGGGTAACGGTTGTATTTTTACCGTTGACAACTTTTACCGCATCCGCAGCAATATCATTGATAACAGTCTTGCCGGCATTGGTAATGTTATCCAGGTTAGTATTCGCCTTATCACCCAGCTTGGTATCCATGGCAGGCTTATCGTAGTAATTATTGTTCAGATAGGTATTCACGGTATCACCGGTTACGGTCTTATTATCTCCAGCAGCAATTGTACCTCCGCCGATATTATTGATTGTCGTTTTTGTAGCCGCATCCAATCCTACTGTATAAGCGATAACGCCATTAGCGTCTTCTGTACCGCCTGTTACGGACACTTTGCCGCCTGCTTCAGCAGCCAATGTTGTCTTGGTAGCGCTGACCACATAATCAACATGACCATCTGCGGCAGTCGTATTTGTAACAGTCGCCTGCTTGGCACCGGTAACAGTAGCTTTCGCTCCGGCAGCCGCCTGTTTTACGTCGCCGATATTGGCCGCATTGGTATCTGTCGTTCCGCCGCTGGTTACGTTGGTAATTTGTTTATTGCCCGCATCTACGCCGGTTTTTGTAACGGAAGGGCCGTTATTGATAGTGACGCCGTTGTCGTTTATCATAGTATCTCCGGCTTTAAACGTCGTTGCATTGACCGTATTCAACCCCGTAAGATCCTTGGCCAACTTTACAGTCAGCGTATCGTTCCCGTCGGAAACAACCCCCAGATTATTATCAGTCAGCTTGGATACATCCGTTATGCCGCCGACAATATTCGTTTGTTCACCTAATCGCCGTGTGAATATATTGGCAGGTGCAGCCGCTGTCTTTACATCGCCTGCATAAACGACGCCTTTATCAAGCGCATTCGTCACCGCATAGAGTTGGCTGCCGTTGATAGCGTCGGTAGAGGTGCCGGAAATACGGCCTGCAGCTACATTCGTAAGCGTGCGTTCCGTTCCCGCTTTACCTATGCTTACGGTGGATCCCGGATTGGTTCCCGCGAAGTTATAGTTTTCTCCATTGATAGTTGCCGAAGCCGTTCCTACGGCAGCTGCCGTTTCCGAGCCGGATCCCAGTGCGACATCTCCTTTGGAGGCACTTGCCTTCGCCTCTGCTCCCAAGGCCATGCTCCCTTTTTCGGACGCCGTCGTTTTGTAACCTACAGCGATTGTATTTTCATCGGAAGCCTTGCTGTTATTGCCTATGACAAAGGCATTTGTCGCATTGACTGCCGTGCCTTCTTTCTTTATTGCATTATTATTGCCTATAACATAGGAATTATCATCGGCTACTGTATTATTATAGCCGAAAACGCCTGAGTTATTCCCTTTTACCGTACCGGCAGTTACAGTCTTTATTTTATCTTTATCGTTACCGTTTGCCACTTCCGTTTCCGTCACGGTAGCCGAGCCGATAGTATTTTTTCCGCCGATGGCATAAGCGCTATTGCCGTAAACAGTATTCTGAACCCCTAAGGCGGCAGACGATTCACCGGATATGGTTCCGTTTGTCATATCTAGGCCGACGTTATTCGAGACGCCGATGGAAGCCGAATTATCTCCGTAAGCGCCTACCTGACTTCCCATTGATACGGAATTTTTCCCCCAGCTTCTCGCCATGATCCCGATACCGGTGCTGGCAACGCCTTTGGTCATAGAGTTTATACCGATTGCTGTAGAACCCGTCCCGAAAGCTTCACTCATCATGCCGATAGCTGTCGTGGCATCTCCTAAAGCAGCCGTATTGGCGTACTTCCCGGACGTATTCAACTCGGCACTGCCTAATTTACTTTTATCCATCCCGATCGCATTCATTTCTCGGAGGAAAGTCTTCTGAATGCCGTTACCGGGGATCAGCTGAGGAACTGCGGCTTCCAATACGCTGCGCGCCATATTGATATCGTCGCCGCCGATGGCCAAGGAGGAATTGCCGATCGCCCTTGTATCCGCACCTATAGCTAAAGCCTGCGTACCATATGTTTTGGAACCGCTACCGATCGCTACGCCCTGACCATATTGCAATTGGCCGGTATTAGTGCCGTGTGCAATATTATCCATCTTGACCTTGATATTCGTTTCCGCTCGCGTACCGATGATCACATCGCCGGTATTACCGTAAGCGACCGATTCTGAGCCGATTACAATAGAGCCGTCCTTGATCTGCTTATGCGGAAAAGAGGGATCCGGCTGTATAGTCTTTGCGTTGCGGCCAATAACAATATCACTGTTGGCAGTAGCTTTTGAATTCATACCGATAGCAATCGTGCCGGCCGAATATGTTGACCCTTCAGCATTCATATCTTCACCCAATGCCTGAGCATTAGAACCGATGGCAACGCCGCCTTTATTCGTAGACTCTGTTTTGGCATTATCACCTACAGCTACAGATTCACTGCCGGCGGCAGACGCCCCCGGTCCTTGTACTACATTTGCCTGAATAGCTACAGGAAGCAGACAGCCGGTCATCATCATCGTACAGACAAACGCCCGAAGCAATGCCTTGCTTTCGGAGAGCCTATAAGATTTTTTGCCGGACCGCTTTGTCAATTCCGACACGACAACATAACAACCCTTCACTTTGCTCCACACAACCTTATAAATTTGATTCATACATTAACACTCCTTTTCTGTAATCTTCTTTTAAAACACGAATTATTGTCCATAAAATATTTTTAAATCATTATTTTGCCATAATTATGACGATTATATCATATCTATTGAGATTATCAATATAGAAAGATATGCTATTTTGAATAATATATTTTTTAATAAATTATATATATCCACTATTAGATTTAGAATTTATATTACGCTTTATTCTTATTAATTTAAACATTCCCCATTTTAAGCAATAACTACTTATATACACTTCAATAATTATTTAAGTCTCATGAGTTTTAGGTATATCAGTAAAAGTTTTATTTACCCATAATCTTTTGTTTACCTGATAAACTGACAAAACTGTTTATCCACTGCTGTTAAGTAAAAACATTAACTATTTCCTTTCTCCTTATTTGACTTTTTGACCTTTGCGTGTATAATAAAAGCTGTAGTTATAAGAAATACGACTGACTATGATATTTTCCTTTACACTGACAGATAAAGGAGGTCATGACAATGGAAAATGAAAAATATACGCAAAAGGTTATGGAAGTATTCCAGGAAGCGCAGCAATTGGCTGCCCTTCATTATCATCAGGAAATTACGGCAGTCCACTTGCTTCTCGGTCTAACGAAGGAGCCGGAAGGGCTTCTTGCCACGGTCTTTGACGATTGCAAAACCGACCTGCCCTTGCTGCGGGCAAAGCTGGAACAGCTTTTGAAAAAAATTCCTTCCGTTCAGGGACAAAGCCGTCTCGCCATGTCGACGGAAGCGGTGCGCATTATCGGCAAAGCTCAGCAGCGCGCTGAAGCCATGGGCGATGACTACATCAGCACGGAACACCTTCTCTTGGGCATCGTCGAAGGAGGCGACAAAGAAATTCAGGACGTGTGCAGCCAATTCGGCCTCCACGCCGACAAAATCCTCAGCGCGGTTAAAGCCAACCGCAAGCAGTCCGTCTCGTCGGACGATCCGGAAGGCAATTACAAGGCCCTGGAAAAATATGGCCGCGACCTGACGGCGGCGGCCCGCAAAAGCAAGCTCGACCCCGTCATCGGCAGAGATGACGAAATTCGCCGTACCGTAGAAATTCTCTCGCGCCGTACCAAAAACAACCCGGTCCTCATCGGTGAACCCGGTGTCGGCAAGACGGCCATCGTCGAAGGACTGGCAAGCCGCATCATTGCCGGCGACGTACCGGAATCGTTAAAAAACAAGACGCTCTACTCCCTCGACATGGGTTCCCTTATTGCCGGCGCCAAGTACCGCGGTGAATTTGAAGAACGGCTGAAGTCGGTTTTAAATGAAATCGCCAAGTCGGAAGGACAAATTCTCCTCTTTATCGACGAAATCCATACGGTTGTCGGTGCCGGTGCATCTGAAGGCTCCATGGATGCGGGCAATCTGTTGAAACCCATGCTCGCCCGCGGCGAACTGCGTTGTATCGGTGCGACGACGCTGAATGAATATCAGAAGTACATTGAAAAAGACGCCGCCTTGGAACGCCGCTTCCAGCCGGTCATGGTCAACCAGCCGTCCGTGGAAGATACGATTACCATCCTCCGCGGCCTCAAGGAACGCTACGAAGTGCACCACGGCGTCCGTATTCGCGACAACGCCATGGTAGCGGCCGCCGTTCTTTCGGATCGCTACATTTCGGATCGGTTCCTGCCGGACAAGGCAATCGACCTTGTCGACGAAGCGGCTGCAAAGCTCCGCACGGAAATCGAATCCATGCCGGCACCGCTTGATGAAGTACGCCATAAGATCATGCAGCTTGAAATAGAAGAACAGTCTCTCAATAAGGAAACGGACGATGCATCCAAGGAACGGCTGGCAAAAATCGTCGATGCAAAGAAGGAGCTGCAAGGCGAAGAGGAAACGCTAAAAGCCCGTTGGGATAAGGAAAAGCAGGCCATCTTGCGGACTCAGGCCTTGAAGAAGGAACTGGACGATGTGCGTCACCAAATGGAAAAAGCCGAACGGGAATATGATTTAGCCAAGGCATCGGAATTGAAATACGGCAAGCTGCCACAATTACAGCAGCAGTTGGCCGAACAGGAAGAAGCGCTCTCCAAGGAAAGCGACAGCCACCTTCTCAAGGAAGAAGTGAGCGAAGAAGACATTGCCCAAGTCGTCAGCCGTTGGACGGGCATTCCCGTGACAAAGATGATGACCGGTGAACGGGAAAAGCTTCTCCACCTGGACGATACGCTTCATGAACGGGTCATCGGTCAGGATGAAGCGGTACAGGTCGTCAGCGACGCGGTCATCCGCGCCCGCGCGGGCATAAAAGATCCGAACCGCCCGATCGGCTCGTTCATCTTCCTCGGCCCGACAGGCGTCGGCAAGACGGAACTGGCTAAAGCCCTCGCCGAATCGCTTTTTGACGATGAACGGAACATCATCCGCATCGACATGAGCGAATATATGGAAAAGCACACGGTCTCCCGCCTTATCGGGGCGCCTCCGGGATACGTCGGCTACGATGAAGGCGGTCAGCTCACCGAAGCCGTACGGCGCAGACCGTACAGTGTCATTCTCCTCGACGAAATCGAAAAGGCCCATCCCGATATTTTCAACGTACTTCTGCAGATCCTCGATGACGGCCGCCTGACGGACGGCAAGGGCCGCGTCGTCAACTTCAAGAACACGGTCATCATCATGACGAGCAACCTGGGCTCCCATGAAATCCTTGAAACGACGGACTTCGCCGAAGCGGAAAAAGCGGTACGCCGCATCCTTAAGGACTACTTCCGCCCGGAATTTCTCAACCGTATTGACGATATTGTCGTCTTCAAGGCGCTGCAGCGGGAACAGGTACTGGAAATTGCCGGGATTCTCCTCAAAAACCTCGGTGCGCGCCTGCAAAAGCAGATGAATATCAGCCTGACCTGGTCGGACGAAGCCCTGCACGCCCTGGCGGAAAAGGGCTATGAACCGCAGTTCGGTGCCCGCCCTCTGCGCCGCCTTATTACACACACTGTAGAAACGGCCTTGAGCCGCGACATCATCAGCGGCGCCGTGCGGGAAGGCCAAACCGTCCGTATTGATTACTCGGGCACGGACTTTACCTTCACACCGGTGTCAGCGTAATTTTCCATATTCGGCATATTACGAATAGACCTATTCAATTTTTATATACAGGCCTCTTCTCAAAACGGGAAGAGGCCTTTTCGCGTATTCGCTGTAAGACCGGCCTCTTTATTCTCGTTTAACCGGCCCGAGGCGTACACTCGTTCGCGTTTACAAGGAAAAGGAAACATTATATAATGAGTTGCAAATATATTAGCCGGTGGGAGTTTATGAATAATACCTTAGGAAAGCATTTGCTCATTGATTTTTATAACTGTCGCCTTGCCGTCACCATGCCGGAAGACCTGCGGCCGTCCTTGGAAAATGCCTTTGCCTGTATAGGCATTGCTATAGAAGAAATCAATTTTTTTCAGTCACCCGATGAAATGACGGGCATCGCCTTTACGGGCAATACGCATATTTGCATACATTACTACCCCGTTTTGTCTTATGCGGCCGTAGATATTTACAGTTTCTCGGCGGATCTTCATTTAAGCCGCATTATGGGTATTTTTAAAACAGCCTTCAAATCCGATCGCATTAAGGCGACCAGCGTACGCCGCGGCGACTTCGGCTCTATCCGCGACATGCGTCCGAAGAGAAAGTCCAAGATTACGACCGTACGGCGCATGAAGAACACGGGCGCCCGCATCAAGCGGACGAGCGCTAAAATGATCAACATCCTGCGGCACCCGAAACGGCCGCCAAATCAGTAATTTCGTTAAGAAGCAGAAAGGTTTTGCCCCTTATGTACATGTTATCGTTAAAACAAGCGGCCGGCATGGGCTTTGATGAAAAAGAATCGTTAGAATCTATAACGGCGTGGCTTGTCTCGTTTTTACAAATGAAGAGCCAACGCTTATACAGACATTCCCTGCAGGTTACTAATTACAGCGTCAGCATTGCAGCCAAGCTGGGCTTGCCGAAAAACGAAATAGAGCTCATAAAATACGCGTCGCTCTTACATGATATCGGCAAAGTGACCCTTTCAGGCACACTTCTTGCGAAAGCTCCTTATTTGAACCGTACGGAAAAAGCCGCCTACCGCCGCCATGCCGAAGCGGGCGGCAACATGCTGGAAAATATCCCCTGCTGTCACGACATCATCCCTTACATCGTTCATCACCACGAACGGTGGGACGGCTCGGGCTATCCGAAACATCTGCGCGGCGCCAATATTCCCTTCGGTGCACGTATTATCGCCGTTGCCGATTACTACGACGCCATTATCAATCCGTCCGCCGATTTCTGGGCGAAAACGAAGCAGCAGGCCGTTCGCGAGCTCTTCAGCGCCTCGGGCCTCCTCTTCGACCCGGAAATAGTCAAAGCCTTTATCGATACATTGGGAAAATAGACTTCGTAACGAAAACTCCTTTATACTTACGTTACTTTGCCTTATAATAATCTTAAAGGAGTTGATTCATATGGCTACAACAAAAAATCTGAATCTTCGTGTCGACGCAGATTTAAAAGCACAGGCAGAACACATTTTCTCTGAATTAGGCCTACCTACATCAACAGCTATTACTATATTTTTAAAAACGGTAGTACGTCATGGCGGACTCCCTTTTGATATGCGGTTGTATACAAATAATGAAGAAACACTTCGTATCTTGGATGATATAAATCACCATCGCAACCTCAGCCGCACATATGATTCCGTCGCTGAAGTGATGGAGGATTTAAATGCTTAAAATCCGCTATCACTCGAAGTTCAAGAAGGAATATAAGCAAGCTTTGCAACATCCCGGAAACAAGGCGGAACAACTGCAAACCGTGTTGGAATATTTAGTTCAAGAAAAAACTCTTCCACGTAAATACCATGATCATGCCCTTACAGGTAAATATACCGGATTCCGTGAATGTCACATAAGACCGAATTGGTTATTGATTTATAAATAGAACCGGAAATAGTAACATTGGTTTTGTCAAGAACAGGCAGTCACAGCGAATTATTCTAAAGACAGCATTTCCTGGGTGAAATGCGGTCTTTGTGTTGTCTATTCAGCGATCTGTCATTATTTATTAAAATTGAAGCACTGTGTCATTTTTTTCCTGAAGCAAACAACCGCTCATATTTTAACGTAACGGCTTGCGGAAAATCACGTTGGATGTCTTGCTTCACCGAGTCCATAAACATGTCCCTCATTTCACCGGGAAGCCGGGCAGCATATAATTCCAATTTATCCAATGAAGGACCGAAATAGCCGTGACCTTTCCTTTCGGTACCTTTGCTCCGATTTTAAACGTCAGATTTCCGCTTCCGCAACCGACATCCAAAACAAGGGCAGCCTCACTAAAAGGGGTCCTGCTTATCAGGCGTTCTCCCACTTCAGCTTGTACCTTATTGGCCGCAGCATATAAATTCCCATTCCACCGAAATGCCTCTTTTCCCATCTTCATTTCCTTTCCATGTATTTCTGATAAACATCTTTTGAACGAAAGGCCGGCCTTTTCCCCCTATGGTGCCGAGCTGGCGATGACGAGGCCCGTCACGGTTCGGGCCCCTTTTCGCTTCAGGATGGCCGCACAGGTTTGCATTGTCACGCCGGTCGTGTAAATATCGTCGACGAGAAGTATATGCTCGGCCATACGTCCGAAGGAGTGTTGGCAGGCAAAGGCCCGCTTTATATTTTCCTGCCGCTCCGCCTTTTGCAGACTCCACTGGGATGCCGTCGGACGGACGCGCTGCAGTGCAGGCATCCATACGAGTCCGTGCGACTCGGCCCAAGGCTTAAAGATGATGTCATTTTGATTGAAGCCGCGCTTCTTTTCCTTTGCCGGATAGAGGGGCACGGGAACGATCACATCACACGCCGTCAACCGTTCGGGCCACGGGAAACATTCGAGCATATAGAAAAAAGCGTCACCGTAATGCAGTTTGCCGTGATATTTCAAACGGCTGACGGCACGACGCACGGCGCCGTCGTAATCGGCGAGGGCGTAACAGCCGTCAAGGCCGAGCCGCTTACGACTGCCGTTCAGCATACGAAAATGAAAGAGCTTTGCAGCACAGGGACTGCACCATTCTCCGTGCACCGCAACGGACGATCCGCAGCCGGGACAGCGGGGCGGATATATAATATTTTTCCACAGTTCCCCCAACCGCTTCAACATATTTCTTCCCCTCTCAGCCGCTGTGTCAAGAGCGTATGCCTTACAGCGGCGCGCCTGTTCTCCACGGCAAGGCGCAAAGCCCGTTTTGTGCCCATGAGAATGACCTGCTTTTTGGCGCGCGTCACGGCAGTATACAGTAAATTGCGCTGCAGCATGACGGCATGTCCGTCGACGAGGACGATAATGACCGTTTCGTATTCGCTGCCCTGGCTCTTGTGCACCGTTACGGCATAGGCCAAGGTTATTTCTTTTATATCGGCACCCTCGTATTTTACGTCCTGCTCGGCATAACGAACGAAGACGAAATCTTCTCCTACGGCGAATATCTCGCCCAAATCACCGTTAAAGACGCCTTTCTCATAGTTATTTTGCTTCTGCATGACCTTATCGCCCACACGAAAATGAAGGTCACCGCTCGTATACTCGCTCTTGCCGGGGACAGGCGGATTCATTTGTGCCTGTATGATTTCATTTAAAGAATCGACACCGCAAATCTGACGATACATGGGAGACAGGACCTGGACGGCGAACATATTGCCCCGTGCCCGTTCCTGTTCCTTTTTGTACACGTCGGCAATGCGCTGCGCGCCTTCTTCGTCGTCACCGATTTCAATGAAGCGAAACTCACCGTCCGTGCTGACAACGGGCATGGCGCCGCAGTTGATACGATGGGCATTGGTAACGATGACGCCGCCCTCTTCCTGCCGAAATATGGTGTCGAGCCGCACGACCGGCACCGCCCCGGAGGCAATAATGTCGTGTAAGACGGCACCGGCACCGACGGAGGCAAGCTGGTCCGCATCGCCTACAAAGACGCAGCGGCACTTTGAGTCGAGGGCCTGTAAAAGGCTGTCCGTCAATTCCAGATCGAGCATGGACACTTCGTCCACAATGATAAGATCCGCTTTGAGCGGATTTTCTTCCGTATACTCAAAAACCTGTTTCGTACCGACGTAGCCTGCAGGCACGAGAAGGCGATGAATGGTCTTCGCATCCCGCTCCGTCGTTTCCGCCAGGCGTTTGGCCGCCCGTCCCGTCGGTGCGCAGAGGATAATGCGCAGCCCTTCCTGCTCGGCCAGGCGAATAACGGTGCGCACAACCGTTGTCTTCCCCGTGCCCGGCCCGCCCGTAATGACGGAAAATCCCGACTGCAGCGACTGTTCCACGGCTTCACGCTGCCTGTCCGCCAACTTGATGCGATGTGTCCCCTCCTGGCGGCTGAGAAAGAGTTCCACGTGGGAGCGCAGTTTCAGCGGCGCCATACGGGCCATATCACGTATCCGTCCGGCAACGCGCAGTTCCGCCTCATAGGCGTCTGCCGTATAGACGTACGTAAGACTGCCGTAGTCTTCGGCCACGAGCTGTCCCGTCACAACACTCTCCGCCAGGACTTCCCGCAGGGTGAGTGTCTCGACGTGCAGCATGGCAGCAGCACGGCCGATGAGCTCATCTTCGGGAATGCAGACGTGGCCGTTTGCGGTCATATCGCGCAGGACATATTGCAAACCGGCGGCCAGCCGTTCCGCCGCCAAAGGCTCCGTGCCGAAAGCAAGGGCAATCTGATCGGCCGTCTTAAAGCCGATACCATCAATTTCACCGATAAGCCGATACGGCTCCTGCTCCAAAACGTAGGCCGCGTCGCTTTCATACTTGGCAAGAAGGCGCTTTGCATAGCGGCCGGAGATGTGGTGAGTCTCCAGTAAAAGTGCCAATTCATTTACTTGCCGCTCCGATTGCACGGAGGCCGTAATGGTGGCCAGCTTCTTCTCACCGATTCCGTCCACCTCGAGGAGGCGCTGCGGTTCTTCCGTCAAAATGTGCATGGTATCCGTACCGAAGGCGCGTACCAGGCGATGGGCCAAGGCGGGCCCCACCCCGTCGATTGCTCCGGAGCCGAGGAAGTGTTCCATTCCTTCGAGCGTATCCGGAAGGCGGCGCCGCCACCGTTCCGCCGCAAACTGGCGGCCGTATTTCTTATGCGTAACCGTGCGGCCGTTTACTGCGAGGCGATCACCCACAAAAGGCTTGACACCGTTTCCCGTAACGGTAAGCGTCATCCCGCCGTCATCCCTCTTTATGCGAAAGACGACGTAATCCGAATCGGGCGACTCAAAGAGAATGCGCTCCACTATGCCTTCCAGTTGTTCCGTCTCCGCCATATCAATCCCTCTTCATTTTCACGCGCTCGTACGCCTTGCTCTCATCCATAATAGCCTCGTATATATGCCGGATAAACGGCACCGTTTCCTTGTCGGCAGCCCGTTCGGCCACCTTTGCGAGGATCGCCGCTTCCCGCACGCCGTCATGAACGGCCAGGTGGTTTGTTTCCTTATAAGCGGCCACGGCTGCGACGACCTGCAGCCGTGCTTCGAGAAGGGCTGTTATTTTCTCATCTATTTTGTCGATTTCATTGCGGCATGCATCAAGATTCATCTGTATTCCCGTTCCTTTAAGGTTTAAAGCCTGTATATTTTGATTATACCCCAGAATCCGTTTAAAAACTATCCGTATTTCTCTTGCAAAGAGCTGTGTTCTTGCGCATACTGAACGGCAGAAAGGATATATCACCGCCGCTGCATTCGGACGTATGATCGGGGCCATTGAGCATCGATTCCGGCAGGAATATCCTTTTTTCTATGCCTAAAAAGAGAAATTGCTTATTTTTGCGGTTTCTGAAACAATATGTTATAATTCGTCCATATAAGATGGCGTCGGAAAGAAACCGGACACCCCGCGGAGCCATACCGCAGCCGGAAGAGGAGACGAGAAGAGATCACGATGAAGTATGATAAAGATACATATGATCCTATTACTGAAATAGGCAAAGTATTAAAGAAAATACGCCGCGAACGTGCTTTAACCCTGGATAATACTGCTGAACTGACCGGCGTAAGCAAAACGATGCTCGGTCAAATCGAACGGGGCGTTTCGGTTCCGACTATTTCGGTTCTTTGGAAAATCGCCAAAGGGCTGCAGTTATCTTTTTCTACCCTTCTTAACGAGCCGGAACACGACTATGAACCGGCGCATATTACGACGGATATACAGCCTGTGTATAATGAAAACCGCTCAATGCTGCTGTACAATATTTTTCCTTTTTCTCCGATTCGCGGTTTTGAATACTTTTATATTATCCTTAAGCCTAATACAACGCATCATTCGGAACCGCATCGCGAAACGGTGGAAGAATATATTGTAGTAACAAAGGGTGTATTGACATTGACCTTAGAAAATAAGGTTTTCAAACTCGCGGCGCCGGCGAAAATAAATTTCCCCTGTAACATCCGACATGCTTATGCCAACGAAACGGAGGAAGACGTCATTTTCCACAATCTCATGAAATACTGAAAGCAAAAAGAGAGCAGTCTCGTCCGTTAACACGAAACTGCTCTCTTTTTTCATTTATATGACACTATTTTTACATCTTCCGAATGTATTATATCCTCTGCTTTTTTCACCTCTTCCGGTGTGGGAGAGCGAAACCCGTCATTTTTATATAGGATCCCTAATTGCCGGTATTTATCTGCTCCATATTCATGGTACGGCAACAATTCTATTTGGGGATTCGGAAGATGTTGCCTGACAAAAGCCGCACTTTTCCTGATATTGGAATCGTCCCCGTTCACTCCCATAATCAAGGGAATACGGATGACGATCCGTTTTCCTGCCGCACCGAGCAGTTTGATATTTTCCAAAATAGAAGCATTATCTACGCCCGTATAATACTTGTGTTTTTCCCTGTCCATCAACTTGATATCTATGAACAGCAGGTCCATCCGTTCCAATACGGGCCGAACCGTATCCAAGTCAAAATATCCGCTTGTCTCCATTACCTGGCTTATGCCCATATCGTACAGTTTCCGTGACAATGCACAAAGAAATTCCGTCTGGAAGGTACACTCGCCGCCGGAATAAGTCACGCCGCCGCCGGATTGTTCAAAAAATATGACTTGCGATTCCAAGAAAGATATTGTTTCTTCAACAGTCACCTCGTACAGACTGTTTCTTCGAGCCCCTGTCGGACAGGCTGTCACACACATACCGCATCCGCTGCAGTCCCTTCCGGCTTGTTCTTTATCCAGATCATAGGAGAGACGGTCAGGACAAACGGCACTGCACGCATTACAGGCAAGACACCTCGAAGAATCGTACAGGATCCGGTTTTTCAGACTGTACCCTTCCGGATTCGCACACCATTTACAGCGAAGCGGGCATCCGGCAAAAAAAATGACTGTACGGATACCGTCCCCGTCATTCACGGAATAATGCTGCAGCTGAAGGATTTTCCCTTTAGAGTCCATCATGTACACTCCTGCGGATGATTGAATCCTGCAGAATTTTAGACAGGTGTACAAACTGTGTACTGTAACCGGCTACCCGGACCAACAAATCTCTGTAGTTTTCGGGATGTACCTGTGCGTCCAGGAGCGTTTCCGTAGATAACGTGTTGAACTGGACATGAAAAGCTCCCATATCGAAGAACGCCAGGACGGCAGCGGCAAGATTACTGCGTCCCCGTTTAGTGCCGACCAGTTCATGACCAAGGCGAATATTCAGCAAAGTACCGCCGGAATGAATATCCTGATTCATTTTTGCCGCCGATCTCATGGCAGCCAAAGGCGTAGAAATATCTGTCCCCGCAACGGGAGAAACACCTTCCGAAATCGGCTCTCCCGCCTTTCTGCCGCAGGCGGTAGCACCGACCACCCGGCCTGTAGGAATGAAATTGGAAATTCCCATAAAGGCACTTGTAAATCGACTGCCGTAAATATCTGTATATTTCCGGGTCTCTTCATAAAAATGATTGGCAATCTTGCGTGCAATATCATCAACAAAATTATCGTCGTTACCGTATTTAGGAGCTTTGATAGCTAAAGCCCGCAGCTTTTCATACCCTGCCCAATTTTGATCCAGGGCGTTCAACAATTCATCTGCAGTGCAAACCTTATCAACATAGACAAGCTGTTTGATTGCAGCCAGGCTGTTCGCCGTTTCCGCCAAACCGATTCCGGTAAGCACCGGTCCTATATTATATTTTGCTCCTCCATCTACCAAGTCCCTGCCGCTTTCCAGACACTCACCGAATAAAGCCGAAAAAAGAGGCCGCGGAATCATCATTTTCTGTAATTTTTGAGCAACCAGGGTACCGACAACGGAGATGGCAATCAAATTATCGAATTGTTTGAAAAATGTATCCTCAATTTCTTCATAGTTTTTAAATTTACGCGTGCGTTTCAAAGCCAGGCCCATCCGTTTCCCTGTAAGACGGCTTTTACCGCCGTTAGTTGCATATTCCAACGCACTGCTGAAATTGACGTTGACCGTACTGGTCCATTCAAAGGTCTTACGAAAATGAGGTACAACACAGCCGCAATTATTCCAGTCACGGGCGTCTGCCGTTTCATAGCCCAAATTCTTCAGCATGCGGTAACCGGTTTTGTCACTGTGAATGGCAGGAAATCCGGTTCCCTGCGCAACCAATTCCATGACGGCGTCAATGAACTTGCGCGGGCTGTCCCCTGAAATTCGTACGGAAAGCCCCGGCTGATGCGTCTTTACTTCCGATGTTGCCTTTAAGGCCAAGTAGCTGAGCTCATTCGTAGCATCCTTCCCGTTCCGGTCGCTGCCTCCGACAGTGAGATTCTGAAACTGGTTGTACCCGGCGAAAAAATCTGCCGTATTGGCGGAAATAGTCCAGACCCATTCAGATAATTTCAACCAATAACATTCGATCAGTTCCAGGATTCCCTCGTCATCATGAAGCTTATGTTTTATATCATACTGATAATACGGATACATATACTGATCAAACCGTCCGGGATTTAAGGATAACGGATTTTCCATCAAAATACCGCCAAGCTGGTAAAACCAGATCATCTGCAACGCTTCCCGGAACGACTTCGGAGGAAATTCGGGAACATGACGGCAAGTACGGGCAATTTCCTTTAATTCACCCTTGCGAATCGTGTCCTTTTCACTTCTCGCCAGTGAGTCCGCCTTGTCGGCATAGCGGCGGGCCAATATGATTAATCCTTCACTTACTGAAATGACCGAATCATAAAATTCCGTTTTCTCCCGATCTCCCGGCCGAGAAAGATGCAGCATACGTTTTTTTGCTTTATATTCCTCAATAATACCCCGGAATCCTTTAGGAAACAGGCCGTCTTCATAATCCGGCGTAATTTCACCGACAGACTGCCGCCACTTTGAGTCAATGTCGATAATTCCGGTATCTACGGCGACTTTGGCAATCTCTTTAGGCAGCTGTGCCAAGTATGCCTCTTCCAGAGAGCGTCCTTTCCAATACGGAAAGATATGCTTCCGTACGAATCGCCGCTGTTCTTCCGTCATCTCATAAGGATCTTGTACACGTTCGGAAAAGGTATCCATTTCCTCATCTACCCATGTCCAGGAAAACTCGGGCGTCAGAATGCCGCATTTGCGGAATTCACCTACAGCACCAACGATCAGTTCGCCGGGAAAGATCGTGACAACCAACTGCTCGCAAACGGATTTAAAAGCCTTGGCCCTGCGTATGATCGGAGATTCCCCTTCCGTCTTTTTATACGCCTCCGTCCAGATCCTCGCCCGTTCATACGAAATATGAGGCTTACTGTTTATATAATTGTCCTTTGCCGCCTGAATTCGTTCTGTCAACATATCTTCACCTCCATAATACGTTATAAAGTTTATAAATCAATTATAACATACAAACATTGTAAAAATAAATAGCCCCTATTACTGATTTCCGGTCAGTCACAGCAATCGGAAACCTCGGAACAGTCCCACTATGTCCGGTTATATAAGCTGCATTTTTTCTTCATCATGTATCTCTTGATTGCCATAAAATATTCGATAAAAAGAAAAAGAGCACCCTCGTCGAGTGCCCTTACGATAATATTTACAGTTCACGGACAGCAGCCAAAAGCTGTTCCACATCTTCTTCTTTTGTCGCCCAGGACGTGCAGAAGCGCGTCGCAATCTTTCCGTCTTCCACGTCGGCAAAGTGGTCGAAACTATACGTTTCGCTCAATTTTTTAAACTGCTCTTTTGTAAAAACGGGCAGCTGCTGATTTGTCTCATGGTCATAGAGGAAGGCAAAGCCTGCGTCTTTGAATCCCTGATGAAGTTTAACCGCAAGGTCGGCAGCGTGTTTTGCGAGCTTCAAATAGAGGCCGTCCGTAAAAAGCGTCTCATACTGTATGCCCAAGAGCCACCCCTTGGCGAGGAGGGCGCCGCGCTGTTTGACATGATACGGAAATTCCCGTTTTAATGTTTCGTCCTGTATAACGACGGCTTCGCCGAAAAGAGCACCCTGTTTCGTACCGCCGACGGTAAAAACGTCGCAGTACTGCGCCACGTCTTCCAGCATAAGGTCATTGCCGGGTGCCGTAACGGCATAGCCCAGACGGGCTCCGTCGATGAAGAGAAGGATCCCGTACTTCTTGCAGGCCTTGTAAAGCTCGCCCACTTCCGCCCTGGAATAAAGGGTACCCACTTCCGTCGTCTGGGAAATGTAGACCATGCCCGGTTGGACAATGTGCGTTTGATGGGTATCGTCCGCGTAAATGCGGCACTGCTTTTCAATGTCTTCGGGCCGCAGCTTACCGTCAGGCGTGTGTATACTCATAACCTTATGGCCCGTAAGCTCAATAGCGCCTGCTTCATGAGTGTTAATGTGGGATGTGACCGGCGCCAACACGCCTTGGTAATTCTTGAGAGCTGCACCGATAATCGTCAGGTTCGCCTGCGTTCCGCCGACAACAAAGTGAACATCGCTTTTTTCAGCCCGGCATGCTTCTTTAATCAGCTTACGCGCATTCTCACAATGCCGATCCGCACCGTAGCCGGGATTCTGTTCAAAGTTTGCCTTTTCTACGGCTGCTAAAATCTGCGGCGCCGCACCTTCCAAATAATCGCATTCAAATCGTATCATACGCTCCGCCTCCGTTCTTTCGGCATAATCAACAATTAAGTTCCTTTACTTCTTTGCTCTCTTAGCCTGTATCAGCATTTGTGTTACTGCCGGCAACAAATCCGCATTTTCACCGTCATGCCCCAAAACGAGAACTACGTCCGCAAGGGAATCGCCTTGCCGGACAATAATACGAATTGTTTCGGTGAAGTCTGCCTGATTGATGAAAATCCGCTTTTCCACGGCGCCTGTATAGAAGGTCGTACCGTTCACGGTCTGCGCCTTTACGGGCTCCGTCAGATAGTACTGACGAGGCAGTTTTGCCTGCAGGGCCGCGTTAATTGAGCTCGCAAGCGACGTGCCTTTACTGCTCGTGCCGACAAGTGTCTGTACTTCGTAGGCATTTAATCTGTAGTGCAGCATATAGCCGTACTGGAAAGCTCCCTGATCGGCCTTTACGAGCTGATATGTCTGCGGCGTATTGCCCGGCAAGACGCGGGCAAGAGCCGTGACCATGTCGTTATCAGCCGTATCCGCAATCAAAACGGGCTGTGTCCCCGCTTCCATATAAAGGTCGTTCGGTACGGAGACGGTGCCCCAGTTTTCGAGAACCGTCCCGGTACCTTTATTTTTGTCCTTCGCCGCGACGGGAAGCGTCGCAACCATGAGTGCCGCCAACAGGCAGACGAACAGTTTAGTTTTCATATGTATCCCTCTTTACTGTAATACTATAGCTGCTACAAACGTTCTTTATATCCGTTCCTTTTTACCTAGAATAAAAGAGGTGCTGTCTTGGCACCTCTTTTATTAACCGCCTATCTTTCAATTGCCGTCAACGGCAATATAGATGTATACAGTGTACTGCAAAAAACAAAAGATTGCAAGCGGATAATACCGCAGGAATGCGGAGTTTACGCCGTTCTTATTTATTTTCAAATATTTCCACAACGAGGGATACGGCTATGCGGTCCGGCCATAACTATTTTAAACAGGACTTTGCGGAACGCATGTACATGCCGCCCTTCATATCCACAATGTCCTTCAGCTGCAGGGAAAGGAGAAGTCGCGCCACGGCGTCTGCGGCCATATTCGTCCGCATTGCCAATTCTTCTGCCGATACGGCCTCGTCAGTCCGCAAGATCTCCCATAATCGTGTTTCCTCGTCACTCAGGGAAACAGCCGCTGCGGCGCTGCCCGATTCTTGCGCAATCGCCTCTATCCAGCCGTATTCGCCGGCCACGTCGCTTGCAGCCGTATAAGCTTGGGCACCGTTTCTCAGAAGACCGTTCGTACCGCGCGAAGTTCGGGAAAATATACTGCCCGGAACGGCAAAGACGTCGCGCCCCTCTTCAAGAGCAAAATCAGCCGTAATCAAAGCACCGCTGCGTATATCCGCTTCGACGACGACAGTACAGCGCGACAAGCCGGCAATAACGCGATTACGGCGCGGAAAATTTTGTGCCAACGGCTCTATGCCGAAGGGAAACTCCGAGCACACGGCACCGCCGCCGTCGATAATACGCTCAAAGAGCTTCCTGTTCTCATGCGGATATATCCGGTCCTGTCCGCAGCCTGTGACGACAATTGTCCTGCCGCCGCCGCGCAGGGCTCCTTCATGAGCTTTCGTGTCGATGCCTCTGGCACCGCCGCTGACAATGACTGCCTCAAATTGTACAAGCTCCGTACCGATGAGTTGGGCTGCATTGAGACCGTACGGTCCGGCCCTACGTGAGCCGACGACGGCAACGGTTCTCTCGCTTTGCAGTGCCGGCCCGCGCCAGTAAAGAACAGGCGGCGGATTGCACGTCTCCCGCAGCAAAGCGGGATAGTCCGCATCGTACCATGTAATAAGTGTTACACCGTATGTTTCTAAATTTCTCAGCAGCTTTTCACCGTCAAAAATACGGCGCTGCGCCGAGAACGCTTCCAAGGCGGTTGGGGAAAGTGTCAGGCGCTCCGCCGGCCCCAGCCAAATGTCTTCGGCCGTGCCGAAACGGGCCAGAAGTTTGCGAATCGTCGCCGGCCCCCAGCCGTGCACGGACGCAAGCGCTGCCAAATATATTCGTTCTTCCTGCGATACCGGCCGATTGCCATTTACCACTTCTTTCACGGCATCACATCCTCTGCAGCGTATCTCTGTAGCTGACGGTCTCGGCAATATGTTCTTCGCCGATTTCTTCGGCACCGGCCAAATCCGCAACCGTACGGGCCACCTTAATGAGGCGGTCATAACTGCGCGGACTCAGTTTAAGCTTATGAAAAACATCGTGCAGCAGCTTCTCGCCGCCTGCCGTAATGCGGCACGTTTCTCTGATTTCGCGATGTCCCATCATGCCGTTATTGCGTATACCGTACGGGTATAGCCGCCTTTCCTGCCGCTCTCCCGCAGCCAGGACACGGTCTCTGACAGTGCTCGACGCTTCCTGACGGGCAGGCGACGTAAGCTCTTCATACTTGGGCCGTTCGACGGTTACATGCAGGTCGATTCTGTCCAGAAGAGGACCTGATATTTTTCTCACATAACGCCTAATTTCTCCGGACGTGCAGGCACAAGGCTTGTCCTTGTCGTGCAGATAGCCGCACGGGCAGGGATTCATGGCGGCGATCAACATAAATTGGGCCGGATAGGACAGGGCCGCGTTGACACGTACCAAGTGAACCACCCTGTCTTCCAAGGGCTGACGCAGTACTTCCAGGACGGAGCGGGAAAATTCGGGCAGCTCGTCGAGAAAGAGGACGCCCTTATGGCTGAGCGTCACTTCCCCCGGTTTCGGTACGGAACCGCCGCCAATGAGGCCTGCTGCCGAAATGGTGTGATGCGGACTGCGGAAAGGGCGTTCCAAAAGGCGCCCTTCCTTGTGAAAGAGTCCGGCAACACTGTAAATTTGTGTCACTTCCAAGGACTCTTTTATATTCATGGGCGGTAAAATCGTCGGAATTCGCTTGGCAAGCATGGATTTTCCCGCACCCGGCGGACCGACCATAAGCAGGTTGTGCCCGCCGGCGGCAGCGATTTCCAAGGCTCTTTTGGCAATGACCTGTCCCTGAACTTCGCTGTAGTCCACACTGTATTGCGGTATATCGGCCGTACTGTCGCGGCCGGCGGCGGCCTTAATTTTCCGTACGCCCCGCAAGTGTTCTATGAGGGCCGAAAAATCGGGCGTTTCATATACAGTTATATTTTCGCACAAGAGAGCTTCACCCACATTGTCCGGACTGACGAAGACGTGCGTAAATCCCCGCTCCGCCGCGGCCAGGACCATGGAGAGGACACCTGCTACCGGTCTGACGCCGCCGTCCAGGGAAAGCTCACCTATAAACAGCGCCTTTTCACAGGTCTCCCCGCTTATTTGCCCGCTCGACACCATGAGGGCGACGCCTATGGCCAGATCCAGACCGGCGCCTTCCTTTTTCATGTCCGCCGGCGCCAGGTTCACTGTAATCCGCCGCATAGGAAACTCGAAGCCGCTGTTTTTCACGGCTGCGCGAACACGCTCCTTCGATTCTTTTACGGCTACCGTCGCAAGACCCACAATATCAAAAGCCGGCAAGCCGTTAGCTATATCCGATTCTACCGTAATTAAATGGCCGTGCAGCCCCAAAACGGATGCTCCGAAAATACGCGCAAACATAGGTCACTCCGCCGTAAAAGCATGTATAATATGACGAACGGCAACAGGCCGTCCCGCCCTTTTTAAGATTTCCACCACATCAAAACGGCACGGTGATTGCCAAAGACCGTGCTGTGCCAAATACACCTGGGCAATTCTGACAATTTTCCGCCGCTTATAAAAAGCAACCGCCTCGGAAGGCAAACCGTATTCCAGAGAGTGCCGCGATTTTACTTCCACAAAGACAAGTGTATCTCCGTCTTTGGCAACAATATCTATTTCGCCGACAGCCGTGCGGTAATTGACGCAGCAAACGGTATAGCCCTTGGCCTGTAAAAGTTCCGTCGCCTTTTTTTCACCTACAAAGCCGAAGATTTTGTCCCTGTCCACATCGCGCGCCTCCTCTTACGGCTTTTACTATATAGGACGGTTCTGAGTATTTGCTTAAAAGAAAGATTAAAATCTACAGAGCAGGAAAAAAAGTTCCCCTGACACATAATTGCCGGTCCTGTCAGGGGAATATCCAAAGCTTGCCGTTATGTATTATTTTTCAAGGATCACCTGTTTATGCGTCTCCTCTTCATTCTCTTATAACCCTTTAATCGCCAAAAAAGCTATTATGCCGACCAAGGCGATAAGAGCGACGACGCGAATTGTCGCGAGTAAGGGCCGTTCTTTCCGGGCAGCCATCTTATACTCCCGGCCAAGCCATTTCTTTGCCGCCTAAAATATGCGCGTGCATATGATGAACCGTCTGTCCCGCCTTTTCGCCTGTATTAAAGACGACACGGTAACCGTCTTCGGCCAAGCCCAATTTCTCAGCGACCGTCCGGAGGGCAAAGAGCATCTTTCCCGCCACGTCGCCGTCCGCTTCCGTCAAAGCCGCAATACTTTTTACGTGTTTTTTCGGAATAACCAGTACATGTACGGGTGCCACAGGCGCAATGTCTTCAAAAGCATAAAAAGTATCGTCTTCATAAACTTTCCTGCTCGGTATTTCGCCGTTGATGATTTTGCAAAAAATGCAGTCTTCCATTTTAAGAAACCTCCTTTATATTGCCTGTCAATACGGAACCGTCACGGCCCGTCAGCAGAACATTTATAATACGGCCGCATTCATAATCGGCCGGAACCTCTGCACGCACCCGTTCGTAATGCTCCGAAAAGCCTTCGCCCATAGCATTCTCCACCGACTCCAAAAGAACCTGCACTTCCTGCCCGATCATGCCGTCTAAAATAGCTTCCTTTTGCCTGACCGACATGGCGTTTATCTGTTCGACACGCTTCTTCTTGACGTCACCGCTCACTTGTCCCGCCATGACTGCCGCCGGCGTACCTTGGCGCGGTGAATAGGGAAAAGCGTGAATGTGGGAAAAATTCAACTGCTCCAAGGCTTTCACGGTTTCCGCAAAACGCTCGTCCGTCTCGCCGGGAAAGCCGAGGATAAGGTCCGTCGAGACTGTGAGACCGTGTACTTTTTCGTGAAGCTTGCGAACCAGATTAATATACTCTTCAGTCGTATAGCGGCGGTGCATGGCGCTTAAAATCGCATCGGACCCGGACTGTATGGGCAAATGCAGATGCGGACAGACACGGGGCGACGAATTGATAGCGTCAATGAGATCGTCACTGATTTCAACGGATTCAATGGACCCCATGCGAATGCGGGCAACGTCCGTCTCCGCCAAAAGACGCCTCAAAATGAGTGCCAATGTAGGCCGTTCGGGAAGATCAATGCCGTACGCTCCGAGGTGAATGCCCGTGAGAACGATTTCTCTAAACCCGAAGGAGACAAGCCGCTTCGCCTCGGCAATAACCGCATCGGGCCGGCGCGATTTAAGACTGCCCCGCGTATACGGAATAATACAGTAGGAGCAAAAATTATTGCATCCTTCCTGTATTTTCAAATCCGCCCGCGTATGCTCCACTGCCGACGGATAGAGAGGAATTTCTTCAAAGGTATCGCGTCCCATGACGTCATGGACGGCAAGAACCGCTTCGGCCTTTGCCCTGCCCAAGAGGCTCCGAACAATGGTGACGATATTCTTGCGCTCATTCGTGCCTATAACGGCATCCACATCGGGAATGGCCGCCAACACGTCAGGACTCAGTTGGGCATAACAACCCGTCACGACGACAAGTGCCCCTTCGTTGTTCTTCTTCGCCCGCCTGATGATTTGGCGCGACTTCTTTTCACCCATGTGCGTGACGGAGCACGTGTTGATGACATACACGTCGGCACGGCCGTTAAAGTCCGTCTCCGTAAAGCCTTCCGCAAAAAACAGACTGCGCATGCTGTCTGTGTCATATTGATTTACGCGACAACCGAGTGTCGTAAAAGCAATCGTCGGCATTTACACGAATCCTCTTTCGTACATAATGATGGACACTGCCGCAACGGCTGCCGTTTCGGCCCGCAAAATACGCGGCCCCAACGATACGGTCACGCAGTCGGCGGCGCTGCGAAGCAAATCAATCTCCTGCGGCGCATAGCCCCCTTCAGGACCGATGCAAATGACCGTGTCGCGGCCCGCTCCTTTTCGGGCCGCGTCCGTAACGGGCGCCGTTTCAAACTCGTAGGGGACGAGAAAAAAGTGGGACTTGAAAGATTCTATCAGCTCGGGAAGAGTCTTTACCGCTTCTACGGCAGGTACATCGAAGCGGCCGCATTGCTTTGCCGCTTCCAAGGCAATTTTTTGCCATCTCCTGCGCCGTTCGGCACGGCGACCGTCATTTAATTTTACTACACAGTGTTCCATTTGTATAGGAACGATGCGGTTCACGCCCAATTCCGCGGCCTTCTGTACGGCCCATTCAAATTTGTCGTTTTTAAGGAGCGCCGCCGCCAGGACAAGATCCGCTCCTTTTTCCGGTGCTTCCTTCGTCTGCTCTATAGGACGCAGGAGCGCCCTGTCTCCGTCAACGCGAATAATTTCACATGTAAACTCGGCGCCCCTGCTGTCCGTCACGTACAGCATATCGCCGACGGAAGCGCGCAAAACACGCATGACATGATGCGTGTCGTCGGTGCTGAGGCTAAATTCTTCTGCAATGGGAAAATTCGTAAATAAGGTACGCATCAGTCTCTCCTCATAGTGACGGCATACCAGCCGTCCCTTAATTCTTCCTCAATCATAGTCAGTCCCCGCTCTTTTGCGGCAAGGCGCACTTCGTCAATGCGTTCATCAATAATACCGCTGCCGATAAATATTCCACCCGCCTTTAAATAGTCGCATACTACGGACAATACTTTTAAAATCGCCTCGGTCACCAAGTTGCCGACGATGACGTCGGCCTGCTGCGCGGATTCGTCCACGTTGCTAAGCAAGTCGCTCTGCGCCGCTATTACCGTCTCTCCGACATCATTGAGCTTTGCGTTGATCACCGCCCGGCCGACTGCCGCCTCATCAAGGTCGACGGCTCGGACGACTGCCGCACCGCATTTCGCGGCACCTATAGCGAGAATGCCCGTACCCGTGCCGATATCGATGACGGTGTCGCCGGGACGCACATGCTTCTCCACGGCGCCAAGACACATGCACGTCGTCGCGTGCAGGCCGCTGCCGAAGGAAGTCCCCGGATCGATGCGCAACACAATTTTATCTGCTTTCTCTTTTATTTCTTCCCACGCCGGGACGACTGTAAAACGTTCGGTCACATCGGCAGCATGAAAAAATTTCTGCCATTCGTACAGCCAATCGTCATCTACGGGGCCGTTACAAGTCAATTGATATAAGGGCCAACCGGGATTGTCCCGCCATAAGGCGTCAAGGCGGTGGTATATGCCGGCGAGGGACGTTTCCGCCTTTTCATGAGGAATATATACATCAAGCGAAACGGTTCCGCCGGTTACTTCATCGTGAATAACGAAGCCGCCGGTCCCGCATTCCCATAAAAGGAGAGAAACTATATCGACCGCTTTTTCCGGAACAACAAGTTCTATTTTTTTCCACTGCATGGAGCCGTCTCCTCTATCAAAAAAGCTGCGGACATTTATCGGTTGCCCGCAGCTGTATCGTTATATTTCGGCCGTAAATTGACGGTATCCCGCTGCAAAGCGGCTGCGAACATACTCAATCAACTTATTCCAAAATCTTCCTTTTTTAGTTTTTTTTTTATTTTCACCCTCATCGTCAAGAAGCCAGTCTTCGCCGCTTTCCCTGCCGAATTCTCTGAGCAGTTCCTTTTGCTTGGCACTTAGCCGCTTCGGCGTGGCGATGTTGATCTGTACATGATGATCGCCCCGTCTGTCTCTGGACCCCAGTACGGGCACACCCTTCCCTTTAATACGGAAAAGTGTTCCCGTCTGCGTGCCTGCAGGAATTTTCAGGTCAATTTTTCCGTCCAGTGTTTCCACGCGAATGGTCGCCCCCAAAGCGGCCTGCGTGAAGGATACGGACTGCTTGGAAATGACGTCATTGCCGCGTCGTGTAAACTGTCCGTCTTTGCGCACAAAGATGTAAACATACAAGTCACCGTGACCGCCGCCGTGCGTTCCCGGTTCTCCTTCACCGGCAACACGCAGACGAGCACCGTCGTCGACACCGGCCGGAATCTTTATTTGCAGTTTTTTGCGAACCTTGACGGTTCCCGTTCCATGGCAGGCATTGCATTTCTTTTCGATGATCTTACCTGAACCGCCGCAATGGGAACACGTACGGACATTGACCATCTGGCCGAAAGGCGTATTTTGTACAACCCGCTGCTGCCCCGTGCCGTGACAAACCGGGCAGGTGTCCACCCGGCTGCCCGGTTCCGCTCCGTTGCCGCGGCATCGGCCGCATGTATCTTCCTTCGGCACCTGAATTTCCATTTCCGCGCCGAAGGCGGCCTGCTTAAAGGAGATATCTATGTCATAGCGCAAGTCCGCCCCGCGCTGCGGTCCGTTCGCTTGTCCGGAACGACCGCCGCCGCCGAAAAAGGATTCGAATATATCGCCGAAGTCGCTGAAACCGCCTTGACTGAAACCGCCGAAACCGCCTTGGCCGAAACCGCCGAAGCCGGCGGCACCGGTGCCGCCGTTTTGGAAGGCTTCAGGACCGAATTGGTCATACTGCGCACGTTTCGTCTCATCTGACAACACGCTGTACGCTTCATTGACTTCTTTAAATTTTTCTTCCGCCTCTTTCGGATTATCCCGGTTCTTGTCGGGATGATACTTAATGGCAAGTTTGCGAAAAGCCTTCTTTATATCGGCTTCACTCGCATTCTTGGAGACGCCGAGGACTTCATAATAATCTTTTTTACTCATTATAGGCAGCCCCTTCTGTTACATCTTATTTCTGATCGTCGTCGACCACCTTATAATCCGCATCAACTACGTTGTCGTCCTGTCCTTGCGCCGCATTGCCCTGCGGCTGTTCGGCCTGTTGTTGCGCCGCCTGCTGAGCTTCGGCCTGTTTGTACATGTCGCCGGTCAATTCATACAAAGGCTTGGTCAAGGCTTCCGTTGCACTCTTAATGCGTTCCGTATCATCCGACGCGATAGCTTCCTTCAAGGCCGCAATCTTGTCTTTCACGTCGGCAACCTTAGTCTGATCTCCCTTGTCGCCTACTTCCTGCAAAGTCTTTTCCGCCTGGTATACGAGTGTATCGGCGTTGTTCTTTACTTCAATCTTTTCTTTGCGCTTCTTGTCTTCCGCTTCATGAGCCGCCGCTTCCTTGACCATGCGGTCGATTTCGCTCTGGTCGAGACCGGACGAAGACGTAATGGTGATCTTCTGTTCCTTTCCTGTACCGAGATCCTTGGCGGAAACGTTTACAATGCCGTTGGCATCAATATTGAAGGCAACCTCAATACGAGGTACGCCGCGCGGTGCCGACGGAATGCCCGAGAGTTCAAAGCGGCCGAGCGTTTTGTTGTCCGCCGCCATTTCACGTTCTCCTTGCAGAACATGCACGTCAACAGACGGCTGATTGTCGGCAGCTGTAGAGAATATCTGCTTGCCTTCCGTAGGAATGGTCGTGTTGCGTTCAATAATCTTCGTAAATACGCCGCCCAGCGTTTCAATACCGAGGGACAGCGGCGTTACGTCGAGAAGCAGTACGTCTTTGACATCGCCGACGAGAACACCTGCCTGAATAGCCGCGCCGATAGCAACACATTCATCCGGATTGATACCCTTGTCCGGTTCCTTGCCGAGAACGGATTTGATCGCTTCCTGGACTGCCGGAATACGGCTGGAGCCGCCGACGAGAATAATCTTATCGATTTCATTGATTGACAGGCCGGAATCGGCGATTGCCTTACGTGTCGGTTCCATTGTCTCCTGAACGAGGTCTGCCGTCAATTCGTTGAATTTAGCACGCGTCAAGGTGAGATCCAAGTGCTTCGGCCCGCTTGCGTCGGCCGTAATAAAAGGCAGGTTGATATTCGTCGACAAGACGGTGGACAATTCGATTTTTGCCTTTTCGGCCGCTTCTTTCAGGCGCTGTTCCGCCATTTTATCCTGTGAAAGGTCGATTCCCGTCTGGGACTTAAATTCGGAAACCATCCAGTTCATAACGGCATTGTCGAAGTCGTCGCCGCCGAGATGAGTATTGCCGTTCGTCGCCTTTACTTCAAATACGCCGTCCCCCAATTCGAGAATAGACACATCGAAAGTACCGCCGCCCAAGTCGAAGACAAGGATCTTGCCGTCGCCGCCTTTGTCAAGGCCGTATGCCAAAGCTGCCGCCGTCGGTTCATTGACGATACGCAGTACGTCGAGACCGGCGATTTTACCGGCATCCTTCGTTGCCTGGCGCTGGCTGTCGGAGAAGTACGCCGGTACGGTAATGACCGCCTGCGTTACTTTTTCACCCAGATACGATTCGGCATCTTCCTTCAATTTCTGCAAAATCATGGCGGAAATTTCTTGCGGCGTGTAGTCCTTGCCTTCCACTTTTACAGTGTAGTTTTCACCCATATGCCGCTTAATGGACGAAACCGTATTTTCCGGGTTGGAAACGGCCTGGCGCTTAGCAAGCTGTCCGACGAGACGTTCACCCGTCTTGGAAAAACCGACAACCGACGGAGTCAGCCTCGAGCCTTCCGTGTTTGTAATGACCGTAGGTTCGCCGCCTTCCATGACTGCGACTACGGAGTTTGTCGTTCCTAAATCAATACCTATTACTTTTGCCATTCTAAATTCCTCCTCTAATTATGACACGATTGAATTAACCGTTAAATGCTACTTTTACCATGGCGGGACGAATAGTCGTGTCCCCGAGCAGATAGCCTTCCTGCAAGACCTCCGCTACTGTATCGTCAGCGTATCCCTCAACGGGAGCACGCATAACTGCTTGATGATAAACCGGGTCGAAAGGCTTGCCCAAGGCTTCCATCTTTCTGACGCCGGCTTTTTCCAAAACGTCCGTGAGCTGCTTGTAAATCATTTTGCAGCCTTCCATAAAGGCCTTGACTTCCGCACTTTGCTCTTCTGCCGGTACTTGCAGGGCCCGTTCAAAATTGTCGATGACCGGCAGGATTTCCGCAATCAGTTCGCTTTTTACGGTATCAGCCACTTGCAGCCGTTCTGCGGCGGAGCGTTTTTTGAAGTTGGCAAAATCAGCCTGCAAACGCATGTACTTTTCCTGCACTTCCTTTACGGCAGCGGCAGCTTCTTTCTTTTCTTTCTGCTCTCCGGCCGCTTCTTCCGGAACTTCTTCCGTCTCCGTTCGGCTGCAGACGGCTGCATCGTCCTCAACCGTTTCTCTTGCCGGCACAGCCGTCCGGTTTTCTTGTTCTTCTATCTCTTTTTTCCCGTTTTCACTCATTCTTCCAATACCCCTCCTACTTGTCGTCGCGATAGTGTGTCAGGATTTGCGTTACATGTTCCTTCATAAACTCAAGCAAACCGATAATCTTGGCATATTCCATGCGCGTCGGTCCGAGTACGGCGATCTTGCCGAGGACTTCATCATCACCGCGAAAAGTCGCTTCAATAATGCTGCAATCATTGAGCGGCACAGGCGAACGGTCATCACCGATGCGAACGACGACGGATGAATCCCCTTCCTGTCGTCCTTCATTCAATAAATCGACAATTTTCTCCCGTTCTTCCAACATGCCGAAGAGGGAAAGAGCTTTATCGACATCCCGAAACTCCGGTGCGTTGAGCAGCTCCATCGTACCGCCGCGGTACAATTCCTGTTTGCGGAACGATTGGTGCAGCGAACGAAAAGCCGTACGGTACAAGTCCAAATCGCCGACGATGTCACCGCGAAAACTATCCAGCAGTTCGGCCGTAATCTTATCGAGCCGCATACCGGTCAGACGGTTGGTCAACTTTTCGGCCAACAGATTGAGCTCGTCCGTATCTACATCGGCGGGCTTGGCATAAATGCTGTTTTCCACTTCACCCGAGTCCGTAACTACCAGCATAATGGCACGCCGGTCATCAAGGGGCACGAAGCGTATGTACTTCAGTTTTGCCCCGATTTGCCGCGGCGCGACGACAAGAGTCACGTTATGAGTTATCTTGGCCAGCACCTTTGCCGTAGATTGAAAAATTTGATCCACGTCCTCAAGCTTATCTGCAAACCACGATTGAACAAGACGTTTTTCGTCTTCCCGAATCTTTGCCGGCTGCAACAGGCAGTCGACATAAAAACGATATCCCTTTGCCGACGGTGTCCGACCTGCCGATGTATGAGGCTGCTCCAAATAGCCCATCATTTCTAAATCGAACATTTCATTCCGTATGGTTGCGGCGCTGATGCCTAAATTATATTTACGTGCCACGGTGCGCGACCCTACGGGTTCGGCGGATGTTATATAATCCTGAACAATGGCTTGTAATATTTTTTGTTTTCTTTCGTCCAGTTCCCGCATGCTCGCCCCTATTCAAACCGTTAGCACTCAAAATATCAGAGTGCTAACGACTGTATACAAGATATCATGATTAAAATCGTTTGTCAATAGATTTTAAGCCAAAAACAGCATCTTTAGTCAAAAAGTCAAAATCGTTTTTCCGTCTTTTACACACTCTCACACGACAAAGAGCAAAAGAGCGGATTCCCATGCGCAGGAACCCGCCCTTTTTCTGACTACAACTCAAATTTTTTTAAAATGCGTTATGCGAATATTCATAATAAAGTTCGTTCAATTCATTCATCTTCTTCGCCATGAGTATCTGCAGATCCGAAGCCGTGTCGTAGTCTTTTACGGCCAGGGCTTTCTTAATCTGTGTGAAAATGGACAGCTGCTTATCCGTATCGCGCCCCAACTCGGTGCGCAGCGCATTGATTACCTGCCACCGTTCTACCTCCAGAGGATTCGTGTCGGTGCCGGTGTGCAGTATTTTGGCGGCAATGACCTTTTCCAGATTGTCCGGCACAATGCGGTACTGCAGCTCCAAGACCCACCGCTTCAAAGCTCCCTCCTTAAAGGACTCCATAACCCGTTTGGCAAAGACGGAACATGCTAAATTATCGATTTTTTCGGGGTAAAGGCTCAAGGCCTTGAAGTTCTCCCAGACCGTCGCCGGCGCCTTGCCGAACATAGTATTTCGTTCTTTTTCCGTATAGTTTTCAAAAACGTCCACCTCGGAGCGGTATGCCCTTGCCGCTTCCAAGTATTCCGCCGCGTCACCGGGCTTTTTGGAGAGCTCCGTCAAGAGTTCACCCGTCGACTTGTGCTTTATCAGGGCATAGCGGATGCCGTCCAGGGCAGCCAGATAGAAGAGAGCAATGGCGATGTACGTATTTGTAAATGGGTTGGGCGAACGCATTTCAATGCGCGTCGCCTTCGGGCTGACAGCGTTACGGATGAGACCGGCCAGGATGGATCGGTTTCGCGTCGGCACGTCCGGCGTTTCCCCGCCCAGAGCGGCGACGATGCACACAGGCGCTTCAAATCCCGGCTGCAAGCGGTTGAGCGAATCCGTCGTAGCGGAAATAAATGGATTAATAACCTCGTAGTGCTTCAAAATCCCCATGATTGCACCATAGCCGAGAGACGAGAGGAAATCCTTCTGCATATCGTCCGGCGTAAAGAGATTCACGTATTTACCGTTTTTCAAGACGGCTCCCATACCGATATGCGTATGCTCGCCGTTACCGGCCACGCCGTGGATGGGCTTTGCCTGGAAGGTAACATCCAAGCCGTTTTCACGAAAGGCTTCGCGAATGATAATACGCGCCTGAATTTCATTATCCGCCGTCTGTACGGGGTCGGAAGAGAATTTCCAATCCACTTCCAGCTGTTCCAAGACAAAGATGAGTTTTCCCGAATCGTCAATGTGGGCTTTAATACCGCCCACCTCCTTATGGCCCATTTCCGGTTCCAGGCCGTATTGGGCCAGCCGTTCCACAGCTTGTTCCAAAGCAGTACGGACATCGCCGTGTGTGCGCTGCCAATACTGTTCCTGCAGCTTCTGCGATGTTGAAAGCAAACGGGAAGCTACTTCCTGGCTGGGCGACTTGACCCAAAATTCCAATTCCGTCGCCGTCGTGAAAACGATTTTTTCGATGTCTTCGGGATGTATCGTCAAACCTTGAATACCGTTTTCTTTGATCAGCTTCAGCACTTCTTCGCCGACGTAATTCGTCGTATTGCGCAGGATGGAGCGGGAATCGATGAAGCCCGTCGCGTGCTCGAGAAAGCTCGGAATGCGCAAGGTACCGACAGGCTTACCCGTTTCTTCATCAATATTGCCGCAGTTATAGTCGACAAACCAGTTAACGTCGGGATCGGCCTTGATATCGACGCGGGCGTTCGACAATGTGGCAATACCGGGCAGGACGACGGAAGAACCGTCCGTTTGAAAAGCGGAACCGTCAAAAAAGCTTTCATACTCTTTGAAGAACAGAGAGATGGGAATTTTTTCATCCGTATCGTTTCCCGCCAAGTCGACACCGACAAGTGAAACGAATTTAATTTCCCTGTGCTGTTCTAAAAGGGCCAAAACGCCTTCTTTACCATATTGTCCTGCAGGAATTACGTAAAGCAAATTATCCGTATTCATACTGCTCCTCCTTCATCTATAAAAAAAGACTCCGCACCTACCCGGTGTGGAGTCCCCGTTGACTCGATTATATGTTATTGTCCAAAATTACGGTTTTATCTTACAATCGATTCATCCGTTTGTCAATAGAATTCCGAAGCTATCGGTTCTGCAAGAGTTCTCTTACAGTCTGTGAAATAACCTTGCCGTCGGCCTTTCCCTGCACGTGCGGCATTACGGCTTTCATGACGGCACCCATGTTCAGGTCTGCAGTCGACATACCTTCTATGACACCGCGCACAACCGCTTCCACTTCTTCTTTGGAAAGCTGCCTGGGCATATACCGTTCAAGGACGGCCATTTCCGCCTTAACCTGTTCGGCCAAATCCGCACGACCGGCTTTTACGAAATCTTCGAGTGATTCTTTCCGCTGTTTCATTTCTTTCGCAATAACCGTTCCGATGCCGATATCGTCGAGTTCACATTTTCCGTCGATTTCCGCATTGCGAATGGAAGACCGAACCATACGGATGACTGCCAGCTTCGTCTTACCGGATTCTTTTTCTTTCATTGCGGCCTTCATATCCTGCAGCAACGTTTCCTTTAACGACATGCTACCAACCTTCTTGAATTATGCTTTAAACTTGCGTTTCCGCGCCGCTTCGGATTTTTTCTTCCTCCGAACGCTCGGTTTTTCATAGTGCTCGCGTTTCCGGACTTCCGAAAGGACGCCTGCTTTTTGGCAAGAACGCTTAAAACGGCGCAAAGCGCTGTCCAAGGTTTCGTTTTTACCGACTCTGATTTCTGCCATTTCTCTATCCCTCCCTCCAAAAGTATCGTTAGGGAGTGCTCTTGTGCACACATAAAAATTATACTCAAAAAGCGCTGTTTTGTCAATTCCGCACAGTTTACCGCAACCGGAGCAAGCAAGGTAAACAATCCCTTAAATCCGCTCTTTTTCTTGCCGCCTCTTCGTCCATTTCCAGCGGTTATGAAGCCAAAACCAGTCTGCCGGGTACTTGCGGATATGCGCTTCCAAAATATCGTTCAACTTCTGCGTTACTTCGTAAATACGCTCTTTTTTTTCGTCTTTCGTCAGCTCTTCACTGTCGGCAAAAATGCGAAAAGGCTGCTGTACTTCGATTATATGATGATAAGGACGATCTTCATGAATAAAAATGGGTACAATATTGTAATTTTTTATGGCCGCCAGCTTGGCCGGCCCGTCGGCGGTTAAGGTAGGTTTGCCGAAGAGTTTCACCATAATCCCCGCATAACCCGGATCCTGGTCCATGAGCAGGCCGATGTATTTGCCTTCGCCGAGAAAGCGCACCATATCACGAATACCCGTCTTGTACGTCACGTGTTGACGCATCATTTCCCGATACTCGTTAATAAAGACGTCGGAGCCGCCGTTTTGCTGCTGCGCTACGGAAATGAGGGGATAGCCGCTCATAGCCAGCCAGGCACCCAAAAGTTCCCAATTCCCCGCATGAGATGCCATAAACACGGCACCTTCGCCGCTTGCCTTCAATGTATCGAGATATTCCTTCCCCAAGACTGTAAATTTATTGAAAAAGCCCCGTTTTACCAGGCGCGGATAGGATAACACCTCGACGATCATGGGACCGAAGCGAAGACTGCTCGCTTTGGCGATGGCCATGGCCTCATCGGGTGAATCGGTCAGTTTACAGTCCAGTATTTGCCGCTGTGCCAGGCTCTTCCGCTTCTGCGGCACGAAGGCCCAAAAGAAAGCACCCAGCTCCTTTCCCAGTCTTTCCCGCCAACTTTTCGGCACGCTGCAGATAATAAAGCTGAGAATTTTCATAAGCCTATACATAAACGCCTCTTTATTCTTTACCTTCCAAGGCGGCAAGACGCTTTTCCAGCTGCTTTACCGTCTTGGCCAGGTCGGGCAGACGCCGCAGATGCACTTGTGTGCGGCTCCATTCTATATGCGGTTGCGCCGGAAAGCCGGCGTTAATCGTATTGCTGGGTACGTTACCGATGATGCCGGACTTGCCCGCAAAAGTAACGTTGTCACCGATTGTAATATGACCGGTGCAGCCGGTCTGCCCCGCAAAGGTGACGTGATGCCCCGTCTTCGTACTGCCGGCAATACCTGTTTGGGCAATGACAAAGCAGTCTTCACCGATTTCCACGTTGTGACCCAAGTGAACAAGGTTGTCGATTTTTGTACCTCTGCCGACCTTCGTGCTCCCTAAGGTACCGTTGTCGATAGCCGTGCCGGCACCGATTTCCACGTCATCACCGATAACGACATTCCCGATCTGGGGAATACGCGTATGCACACCGTCTTTCGTGGCAAAACCGAAGCCTTCGCCGCCGATGACGGCATGTGAGCGGATGACGGCGTTCTTACCGATGACCGTGTTTTCAAAGATGACGGCACCCGGATAAATGACGGCACCTTCGTCAATGCGCACGCGGTCGCCGATGAAAACATACGGGTAAATAACGCTGTTCGCGCCGATATATACTTCTTTGCCTATAACGGCATAGGCCATGACGGCCGTATTGTCTCCCAGTACGGCCGTCTTATCGATAACGGCCGTAGCGTGAACTCCCTTCTCTACGCTTTGGCGCGGATGAAAGAGTTCAAGCAGTTTCGAGAAGGAAAGGCGGGGTGTATCGACGAGGATGAGAGTATTGTCGCCGGCAGGCACTTCTTTTTCCACAATAACCGCACCGGCATGGACATTGGGCAAATACTCCGTATACGGGTCGACGGCAAAAGTGATGTCGCCGGCAGCGGCTTCGGCCAACCCTTTTACATCTTCAATAATACGGGTTCCGTCACCGATAACGCTTCCTCCCAGAAATTCCGCTAACTCTTTTACCGTCCTTTTCACCGTAAACACACCTCTTTATTGTAATTCGGCTATTAATTCGTCTGTTACATCAATACCGCCCTTCGGTACGGCTCTCTGGTCGACAATGATGCTGACATCTTTCTTCTTGGCGATTTCCGCCAACTTTCCGTCAACATCGGCCTTAAACTGGCGCTGAATGCCGGCACTGTATATTTCCAGCTCCTGCCCCTGCTTTTGCTGTTCTTTCCGAAAGTCTTCTTCACTCATAGACAGCTTGTCCTGTTCCAGTTTTTTTTGAATTTCTTCCCGTTTTGCTTCCCGTTTTTCTATATACCGTTTTGCCAGAGGCGCTTCTTTTTGTACTCGCACCGTATCGACTACGCCTACATTGTCCTCACTGCCGCAGCCGGCTAAAACGCCTGCGGCCAACACCGTCAACACAAGGGCTGTAAATTTCTTTTTTATTGCTTTCATAAAATAAAGGCCTCCCTATTATGCCAACTTGGCAATAATATCGTCCGTCACGTCCAATGCCGTTCCGATACCGGCATAGTCGCTGAAAATCATGTCGATTCCCTGTTCCAGGGCCACATCAGCTGCACGAGCGCGAATATCCGCCATAATAACTTCTTTGGCATCGTTCATTTCCTGTTCCTTGTCGGCCAGCTTTTTCTTCCATTCATCATTCCAACCGACCGGATCGGGCATGTTCCGCATGCTTGCCAATTGCTTCTGCAAAAGTTCCGCCGTGCCGTCCTGACGGCTTTGCAAGTCCGCCTTCGTAGCGGCTATGTAGTCTTCCAGCTCTTTTTCGGCTTTTTTCTTATAAGGCTCCATTTCCGCTTCCGCCGCTTCTACGGCCGCTTCGGAGTTGGTGCCGCCGTTCTTGCGCAGAAGGGCGATAAGCTCGTTTCGCGCCGCCTCCCGCTGCGCTGCCGACATGACCAGCGTATTGAGCTGAAGCTGTAAGTTCAGGGCTTTTAATCGCTCAGTTTCGGATAAAGCGGGCAGTTGTTTTTCTTTTTCTTTCAGTATGGCTTCATACTTTTGTTGCAGTGAAGCATTCAAATCCGCTTCCTTTAAAGCAACCTTTGCTTTCAGTTCTTCTTCCGCCGCTGCCGCGCCCACAATATCGGTCTTTCCCAAGGTTTGCAGGACCTCATTGTCCCGACTTGCCTGACGAGAGTAATTCCATTGCTCGAACTGATACTGCGCCACCATGGCATTGCGCTCCAATTCCAGGCGGTGATACACGGCATAACCGGGATGACTCATCATAATGTGTTCCACGTCGGCATAAGCATAGACGGGGCCGTTTGCCGCAGGAAGCGGCGCAGGCTTCGTTAGAAAATGCCAAATACCCGCAGCGACGAGAATGCATATGATGAGACAACCTAAATATGTCGCACGATGAGCGTTCACCATAATTTTTATTTAGAGCCGGACAACTGTTTTGCCACCTGTTCCGTAATATCCTGGCCGCCATAGAGGACGACATTCTTGTCCACTACGAGACTGAGCCCCTTTGTGGAAGCGACGCTGCCTACAGCTTCTTCCAGCTTGTCTTTCAGCCCTTTCTGAATTTGTTCCTGTTTATCCGCCATATCACCCTGCATCTTCTGGAAGAGCTGCGCCTTTTCTTCGTCCGACATGTTGGCCGACTGTTCTTCAAACTGCTTCTGCATATCCTGCGACGCGGTCTGCAGTTCTTTCTGAGCATTGACAATCGCTTCGTTATCGGGTGCAAAAACCTTGCTCGTATCAACTACGCCTATATTGCTGGACGGCGCCGCGCTGGCCGGATTACCCGTCTGCATTACGGCCATAGCCGCGACGGAAAAGACAAAAACAAGCGCTACTGCCGCCGAAAAAATTTTAACGTTCTTTTTTTTACCCATTTCTGCCATCATATTGCATTACTCCTTTATCATTACAAATACCCGATGATGCGAAGCCACTGGTCGTGCTCCGATATAATATATTCTAAGCCGACGTATTCGTGAAGTCTATAGTTAATGCCGAATTCTTCATCGTGATTGGTCATATCCCAATCAAAACGGATGCTCCACTTGTCGGTCAGACGACGGCGGAGCCACAGGTGGTGGCTCTTATCCTCCGTTTCAAACTGATACCCCAGGAAGTTGTCGTCATGCCATCCGTAAAAATAACCGGGAATGAAGTTCCACTTTAAAGTACTCGGCTTAAACTCGGCTTCACCGTAAAATTCATGGTGTTTGTCCAATTTGCGGCCGACATGTACCTTCACGACCGTATCTTCCCTGTCGTCGTGATGCCTGTCGCCGTTGCGGCGCATGTCGATATACGCCGATGCCTGAATGTCGTAAAAGTCGGTGACCGACGTCAGGCTAATCTTCATATTCTCATCAACCGTCAATTCCGATTCGACATGAAGTTTATACTCTTTAACAACCCACTGGTCGGCGACGGTCTTCTGCAAGTCTTCCCGGATATCCCGCTCATGGCGCCGCACAAAAGCGACGGGCAGGCCTTCGAGGCCGGCATAGCGCGATTCTACATTCTCTCTCATCTTGTAAAAGATGATTTTCGGTATATTTTCCGACTTAACCGCCGCATTGACATTGCGAACGACCGGCAACTTCGGCAAAAAGTATACGTGCACCGTCGCCGTCTTGGCCGGCTCAATAACAACGTGCGGGTAAAACTCGGGAATCTTCTGCTCAAGCTCACTCTCCAGCACGTCTTTCACGGCGCCGCTTGCCCAGTCCAAGGCGTCTGTCGGCAAACCGACGAGGACATTTTCCACAAGTACCTGCGCACTTTGAATATCCTCTTTCGCCAAGTCCGTCGCCATAGGCGGCAAGGAGCCGAAGTCCGCATCCAGCCGTACCTGCTCGATTGTATCGCCCCAAGGACGAATGGTCACGTATACATCCGTATTCTGTGCCGGGTCAATGCGAATATCTTCTACCGTGTAGCCGATCAAAACACGGTCGATGATATCATTCATCGTCTTTTTATAAACATCCTGATTTTGCGCCACTTCACTGTCATCGCGCTCCAGGAGAATACGCCTGCCGACAGTTTCAATGCTCGCGGAAATCCGCTTACCTGCAAGCGGCGGCACGGGCAGACCCGTCGATGTCAAATGAACGTCAACATGTTCAATCGCAGCGGCCGACACGGCGGAACAGCATACCGCCCAAAGGGCGGCCGTTACGAGCAGTTTTCCTCTCATAGACCCTCCGCCGTTACGCGATAATTAGAATTTACCGCCGAAGCTGAAGTGGAATTTACCGCCATGCTGCCCTTCGGCATAATCGAGGCGAATCGGTCCGATAGGCGTCGTTACGCGCAAACCGACACCGGCAGAGTAGTGAATCCCCTTGCTTTCATGATACCAGGGAATCTTATCGGTTCCGCCCCAAGCTGCACCCAGATCGCCGAACACGACCCCCTGTACTTTCTTGGCAATGGGGAACCGGTACTCGATAGTAGCCTGATACATCTTATTGCCTCGGAACTCGTCGTCTTCATAACCGCGGAGATTGTCCGCTCCGCCGAGAGTAAAGAGATCATTGTACGGCATGTCACCTGTCGCGACACCGCCCATAAGGCGAACGGCAATGACGTGTTTGACACCGACTTTATAGTAAAGGCGGTTTTCAACGATAAATTTGTAGTAATCGAAGTCGCCGCCCAAACCGTGACCGGCCCAAACGCCCGTAAAGGAAAGGCGCTTGCCTCGTGTCGGATCGTAAATATTATCACGATTATCGAATACATGCGACCACGTCAGGCTGTTCGTCTGACCGAAGTTGTTCTTGATATAATTCTTATAGACCGGAATCGAAGAAGAAGCCCAGCTTGCATAGTTATAAGGACCGCCTTCATGACCGAGATATTTCGTCTTCTTTGTTTCCAATGTAATATAATCGCTGACATACTCGCTGCGGACACGGCCGTATGTGATATTGCCGCCGGTTGTCTTCTTGCGGTATTCCGAAACGGTATCACCTTTTTCGTTATAATCGTCATATTCCGCTTCTCTGTCAAAGATACTCATGCCGATGGAATCGCCGTGACTGTTAAGCCACGGATGAGTATAAGAAAAGGTATAATTTTTGTTGGAATGCGTCTTGCCGCCGAACTCCCAGTTAATTCCCACCTTGTCGCCGGTACCGCGGAAGTTAGTTTCACTGAGTCCCAAAATACCGACAAGACCGTCGGACTGGGAATAACCGGCACCGATAGTAACGGAACCGGTCTTTTGCTCAATAACGTCAATTTCCATAATAACGTCATTCCGGTTTTTTTCGCCCTGCAGGAGGCGAACGTTAACATCTTCAAAATAGCCTGTATTATAGACACGTTCAACACTGCGGCTCGCCAAGGTTTTATTGAATACGTCACCCTGCTTCATGCGTAATTCGCGGCGAATAACGCGATCTTTTGTCTTCTTGTTGCCTTGAATTACGATCTTTTCTACGTGTCCTTCACTGATACCGATGTGAAGGATGCCGTTTTCGTCCATGTTAATTGCCGTAACACGGCTGAGCAAATATCCCTGATTCGCATAGTATCGGTTTAATTCATAAATATCTTTGCTGACAATTGTCGAATTGAGAATACTGCCCGGCGTAATATGAAGGCTTTTAATGAGATCGTCCGACTTGATCGATTCGTTGCCGCTCACTTCGACGCCCTTGACGACGGGATTCAGCTGTACTTCATAGTTGAGCATTACCCCTTCGGGGACAGGCGTAAACACGGGCTTTACAGAGGCAAAAAGCCCGGACGCACCGAGAACGTTGAGGTCATGGCGAACATAACTCGCCTCCACCGTGTCCCCTGTACGCATGGCAAAGCGGGACAAGAATTTTTCTTCCGGCAAGGCTTCCGGCAAGGGGCTTACCGTCACGGCCGTAACGACTTTTCCGGCATAGGCCGCGGCCTCTTCATCCGTCAAAGCGTTGCCGTAAGGAAGCGCCGTTTCCTGTTCCTGCGAAAGGATGGCAATGGGATACGCCGGGATGCTTTCATCCACTTTGAAATCACCGAGACCGCCTATATAGGAAACGTTGCTTTCCATTACATCTGCAGGCATGGAGGCTTCGGGCCGCGCCGCCTCAGCCTGTTCTTCCGGCTCATTTGCCGCGGCAGGCTGTGCAGCCGGTACGGCCGTCGCCGCTGCCGTTTCATCGGACGGTTCATAGCCCGTAGGGCCGCTCATCGCCGTCTGCGCCGCTTCCGTTCCGGATTGTGCCGCCTCCGTCCCGGATGCGTTTTCAGGACTCGTCGTCGTTTCCGAAGTTTCCGCCGATACGGCGGTCTGCGTTGTCGTTGCAGGCCGTTCACCGCGTTCTATAGCGGCCAATTCTTCTGCCGATTCATAGCCTGTAAGCGTAACGTCCCGAGTCGTTACGGTCTCATTCCCCAAAACGGGGCAGGTCATAAGAGTACTCGTAATCATCACCGCTAAAAGCTTCTTATTACGCATTTTCATTAAAAAACCTCCGTTACTTGTGTATTGATTCCGTACTGCGCAGACTGTGTCTTGCGGCCTGTACGGTTTCCTGCATCTGTACTGATGACATTACTGCCTGTCGCTGTGCCGATGCGGATTGACTCACCGTTTCTGCCGGAACGCTCTCCGGTTCGGCCGGTTCTGTTTGCCCGACTTCAGCTCCGGCCTGCTCTGCCGCCTTTCCTGCAGGTACCGCCGCTTCGGCCGCCTTCGCGTCGAACCGCAGCGGCTCGGCTTTGATCCAACGACTTTCTTCATACGCCGCCGGTACTGCTGCCGATGTTTCCGGTTGTACTGCCGGTTGATGCCGCACGAGAGGACCCAAGAGAACCCACAGAGCCGCCGCGATGACCAGTGCCGTCGTAGCCGCGCCGAAGCGCATGACTCGCTGCCCGATACCGTGGTTTTTACGCAAATTCTTCATTTCCGCTTCAGCCAGAAGAAGGTTTAATTCCCCCTGTATTTCCGACCTGCTGCGAAAGGACCGTTCCGCTTTATCAAGCCAAACTCTTGCGGAATGAACTTGTTCCGCCTTGTCGTGCTCGGTCTTTCCCATACGGCATCCCTCCTTTCAATATACTATAATATCGCCGCAGCGACGTTTTTTTAGTACTCATATATTAATGGAAATTTTCGGTGTTATATGCATTTTTCTATAAATAACGCCGTTTTTTATATCTTTACAACTAATTTATATTAATCATTTTTATGCATGAACCGGCTGACCATACCGCGAATGCGCCGAATACCCCGTTTCTGCAGGCGATACACATAGGGCAGGCTCACGTCGAGAGACTCGGCCACTGTCTTGGGCTGCTTATCCTGCAAATAAACGGCCTCCATAATGAATTGTTCCTTTTCGGGCAGGCGCGCCATAAGCTTTCCTATTTGCTCCACCAAGAGGCTGCGCCCGGCCATATCGGCAGGATCTTCCGATTCATCCGACAACATATCACAAAGGGTCAGGCCGTTTTCATCGGGTTCGTCCATAGAAATTCCGGCATGTGCCCCTTCGCGCTGCAAGTAATCCGTAATTTCACCGCGAATCCGGTGAATGGCAAAAACGGAAAAAGCGACATTTCTCGTGTAATCATATCGCTCTACGGCTTCAATCAGTCCCAACGTTCCTTCCTGCAGCGCGTCGGCTATATGGTCCGGCCGTATTTGCCGTCGCAAAACTTCCTTAAAGACCAACGGCTGATACTGTTCGATGAGCTTTGCCCTGCTCTCGGACGATCCCTCGTCTTTATAGGCGATCCAAAGAGCCCGTTCCGCTTCCGGTTTCAGTAATTCAATTTTTCGCAATTCCGCCAAATACGATTGAAGCACGTCGGCCTCCTCGGCTTTTTCTAAAATGTATATCTGTAACTCCCGCCTATGTATACATTGTCGGGAGATTTCCATGTATCCACGCTGAACCTGCTTCCCAGATTATACTGCATACCGACACGATTGTCATTGTGATTCAGCCCGAAGGCGGCAGTTAACATGAAATTGTTAAATAAATACTTGCCCATTTCAATATTATAATAATTTTTACTTTCACTTGTCGTATGAGCAGTCAAATCGAGGTCACCCGTCGTAATAGTCAGCATATCGAGGGAAAGGACGTCTTCCAGTTTCTGCGTCAACCCCAGACTGTTCAGGGTAAAACGGATCCCGCTGCCGATGAGGGAGTTCACATCCTCGCGGTTGAGCGAGCTGTCACGCTTATTGCTGTTGCGCAGCGTAATGAGCGAGACGATTTGCGCCTTCGTCAAGGGCGGATCCGAACGAAGAGTCATATCCATATTATCGGCACGGCCCGTCAAATTGAGCATGACCGTGTACTGACCGATGCGTGTATCCGCATCCATGTCGACCTGAGGCAGGAACGAATTGCCCTTAAAGTCGGCGCGGCCCCTGTTGATGTTGAAACGCGTATCAAAGTAGCGAATATTGCCGCGCGTCACCTCAAAATGTCCCGTCGCATCGGGAGCGGAAAGACTGCCCGCAAAGGCGGCCTCACCCGTAATCCACACGTCATAGAGGCCGGAATCATAGAAACGCACCTTATTGCCTGCCCGCACAGCTACATCTAGGTCACAATCAAAATCGGATTCCGCCAAGGCGAGTGTCAGAGGGATACTGACTGTGGCATTATTAATATCCAGGCTGCCGCTCACCTTCGGCAAATTTCCGTTCTTTGCGACGGTAAAGCTGCCGTTTACGGGACCCTTGTAGTACTCGCAGTCCACATTCAGATCATGCGCCGTCAAGGTCGCCGTATAAGCATCAAGCGTCGTGCCCGTCCAGGCGGCCGAGCCTTGAAGGTCGTAGAATCCCTTGTCGTCTTTGCCGGTCTTATCCATCGTGCCGTGGCTGCTCAAGACCGCTTCATTGCCTTTAAAGAGAAGATCACCGTTCACGTTGGCCAAGGGATTGGCCACGTCACGCAATTTAATATAGCCGTTGCGCACAGTCACGCTGCCGTCAAGGCGCGGATTTTGCACGGTGCCGGTGATGACGATGTTCCCCGCCATGGCACCGTCCGCCTTTTCGACGACCGGAGTGATAAAAGTCAGCCCGTCCAGACCGGCCTTATCCAATTTTACGCGTACATTGACAGCGCCGTCACGCATATCGTCCCGCAAGGCCGCCAAGGGAATCGTGCCGGCTGCCGTCGCCTTATAGGGGTCGCGCGAGAGTGTAGCCTGATTGAGCGTAATAATACCTTCTTTAACCGTAAAGAGGGCGAATGCTTCCGTAAAGGACACTCCGTTCAATGTGCCGCCGTTCAGCTGAACGGATCCTTCGGCAACAGGATCATCGCCGCTGCCGCTGAGGTTCAGAGCGAAGTCGGCGCGCGAATCGACGGGCACACTGTCCGCTCCCGATACATTCTGCAAGATGGCGGTCGAGAAATTCTTTGCCGCTACCTGAATGTTGACCGGACCGTGCAGCGCGTAGGTTCCTTGTGCCGCCAGGAGGCCTCCGTCCACCGTAAGAGCCAGGGAATTCACCTTGATGACGCCGTCTTCTACGGCCACGTCCACGTCGGACGGTTCCATGACACGGCCGCCCACCGTACCGGACGTAATCTTCCCGGTTACGCGCAGGCTCGGATTTTCCGTCGTCCCGTCTACGGCAATACTGCCGTCCAGTTGGCCCGTTATATTTTTGAGAGGCAACTTCGCGAGGGTAATAACATTTGCCAAATCACCGGCGTGCACGGCTGCACGGCCGATAATGCGGCCGTTTTTCGCATTGTGCATGAGTTCCGCCTCGTACGTGCCGTCTCCCTGCTTAAAGCCGAAGCGATGAAGGCGTAAAATACCGTCGCCGTAACTAAAATCGCCGGTTGCATCCGTAAGGAGAATCTTGTTGACCGTAAGCGACGCGGCCCGTAAGGAACCGCCTACAGCAGGCGACTGCGGCGTACCGCCGATGTGGGCTTTTACGTTGAGGGCGCCGCTCACCGCGTTGTCTTCACTGCGAACGATTCGGTCCGTTTCCAAATTCGTCCCTTCCACGTCCAAATCAAGGTGCCCGCCGGCGGAGCCCGAAAAATGCAGGAGCGCGTCATACGCTTCAATCGTGCCGTCCGTCATACACACTGCAGCATCATGATAAAGATAATTGACGTGCACCCGTTTATAGAGGTAGCCCTTGGCGGAACCGTTCGTCAAGGTTGCCGTTCCCGTAACAACGGGGTTATCAATGGTCCCGGATATGCGGGCGCTATTATCTGCCCAACCGGTCAGACCGGCGTCAGTCCGACCGGCAGCGATGAGGATCTGCTCCAGGCGGCAATGCTTCGTATCCACGGTGAGGTCGACGGCCCGTGAATCAAGATCCGCCGTGCCTCGAACGGAATGGGTGCCGTCCTTATAGCGATATGTCAGCGAGTTCACTGTAAAGGCCCGTCCGGTACCGTGCAGACTGCCATAAATATTATCAAACCCCATGCCGTTCACGTTGCCGTCGCGGCCGTCAAATTCGGCCGTCCACTGCGGCTCAACGCCGTTAAAGAAGATGACTGCCGAAGCTGTACCGTCCAGAGAAAGATCGGCAAAACGGTTAAACAGGTCAAGGGGTATGTCCGTCATAATCAGACTGCCGTCCTTTTCGCCCGTCTCCCCGTTATACGTAACGGCACCCGTTACGGTACCGCCGCGCACGTCGCCGCGAATATCCGTAAGGGTCATTATGTCGCCGCCGCAGAGGAAGTCGGCACTCACCCGCTCCAGGGCGATGCCGTCATACGAAAGAGCTGCGCCGCCGATCCTCCCGCGGGCCGTAACGGAGCTCATATCCGCCGACGTGCCGGCAAAAAAAAGCTCGCCCGACACAAAACCCGACAAACCGGCCGGAACCTGCGGTACCTCTTCCAGGCGTACGTCTTCTACATCGGCCTTGCCCGTAAAGGCTCCCGAATCTGTGTTCCACGTACCGACAGCCGTAATCGTGCCGCCGCAGAAAGACGCCTGTCCGCCCGTAACGGTCCCCATGTGATGCGCATATACGACGTCGGCCTTGGCCGAGTCAATATGCCACCCGTCATAGTCGAGGTCCGAAACGGTAACCTTCCCGTTCAGATTTATGTCATCCGCCGTGCCCCAAACCTTGCCGTCGTAGCCGGCCCTGCCTGCAAGGGAAAAATCCTTCCCCTGCACAAGGGCGCCGAGGTCCGCGTCTTTAATCTTTACGTCCAGGTTAAAAACGGGATTGCCCGTATCGGTCTTTACGGTCCCGCTCAGACTGAAAGGCTGACCGTTGAGATGTCCCGTCACATTCTCCGGTTTTACGGTGTCATCACCTATACCGATATGCCCGTTAAGACTGTCAACGGTATACCCTTCATATACCAGACTGCCGTCCGCCACATCCAATCGTCCTTCCGCCGTAAACCCCCGGTGCGACTGAGTCACATGCAAAAGGATATCCTTCACCTTACCGCCTGTGAGCTGCAGACCGCTGACAGAAGCTGCAAAAGGCGCACCGTATGTTATATCGACTTCTTCACCGCGTACTTTTACGTCATACTGCCGCTGCGATGTATAGGAAACATGGGCGGACACGGGTTTGCCGTCGACGGTACCGTCAAAATCCGCCTTGGTTGTCGGATAGTCCTGCAGTGAAACGGAACCGTTCACGCCGTCCAGAATGAGCATCTTCGACTCAGCCAAGGCGGCCTGCACGATCCCGTCATGCACAAAAATCAAAGAACGCAGCGATAAAGATTTACTGTCGGCCTGTTTTTTCAGAATTTTTGTTACATTCCAAGCCTGCGTCCGCCCGTCCTGCCACACATGAACCACAGGCCTTTCCACGTTAATGGAGTCGACGGCCGCCGTAATATCGGCATCATCCTTCCATGCCGAAAAAGCGCGCACCGGACTTACGGAAATGCGCGCCTCTTCAGTTTCCAACACTTCCCGTCCGGTCTCATCTTTAACGGCAACATCCGTAAGAATGAGTTCTCCCGTCAGGGACATGTCCATATATGCAAACGAAAAAGTTCCGTTAATTTTTTCATTCGCCCCGGTCCTGATCAAGTCTTCCGCTTTCGGCAGCAAGGTGAAGCGCGCCCACAAAAGAGCCGCACCGAATGCCATCAGAAAAAACAGAACCGCACAGGCAAACACCCTGTGTCTTTTCATTACATTGCTTCTCCGGCATATATACTACAGACAAAAAGAGAATTGTAAATTACAATCCTCTCTTATGCATGCTGATCCATTCGGTTCTTATACTGTTTCCGGTATTACAACGCCCGTGCGGACATCAAGACCCATAGCCTGTTCCAGGGTAGCAATGCCGACATTGTAATCATAAAGGGCCTGAATATTATTGATCTTCGCTTTATTCAAATTGAGCTGCGCATCAAGAACGTCCAAGTTGATACCTACGCCGGCCTGATAGCGGACGGTCGCGATTTTAAAGCTTTCTTCCGCCTGCGTGACGGCCGTCTTCGTAGCTTCCACCTTTTGAGCGGCACTGCGAATAGCAAGGTATGCCTTTTTTACTTCAAGCTGCACGGCTTCGCGTACTTTCTGTTCACTTTCACGTGCCTTCAAAAGGCTTTCCTCAGCTTCGCGCACCTTCGCGTGCGTTGAGCCGCCGTCAAAAATTGAATACGTTACCGTGCCGGCAATAGTCCAGTTTCTATTTTTCGTGCCGGGGAAATCCGTATCGCCCCAACCGCGGCCGGCGGAAATGCCGACAGTCGGACGATAACCCGCTTTAGCGACACCGATACTGTCTTCCGCACTCTGTACGCTCAGGGATGCCTGCAATACTTCAGGACGATACTTCATGGCGTAGTCCATGGCATCGGCCAGGGACATATTGTATTCATCAAAGGGCAGGCGGTGATCAGCCAATTCGAGGCGCGTATTGACGGGCAGACCGAGGATGTTGTCAAGGGATGCTTCCGCATTGGCAACGTTATTGGCAGCCGTCACGGCATCGGTTTTGGAATTCGCCAAAGAAACATCCGACGTGAGAACATCCAATTTAGCGACAGTTCCCACATTATACTGGGCCGTTACGTTTTTAACATGTCCTTCCAAATTCGTTACCGATTCGTCGTATACGTCTTTTAACTGCTCATACGCCAATAAGGCGTAATAGCCTGAAATGGCATTCAGCTTCGTCGCTTGTTCGACGCGCAGAATCTCTTCCTGTGCGTTTGTCTTGCCGATTTTTGCGATATCAATCTGGCCTTCCACGCGTCCGCCCGTGTACAAAGGAATATTGACGGAAAGACCGTTTGTAAAATTGCTTCCGATAGTATCAGTTGTATAGCTCTTCGAGCGGCCGGCCTGAAATTCATAAGCAAGCGTCGGCATCTTGCCGGCACGGGCTTCATTGATGGCATATTCAGCCGATTTCAAGTCATAATGCGCCATTTTAATATCACGATTATAATCAAGCGCCATGCGTACGGTCTTGGGCAAAGTCAGCTGGACGGCCTGATTCGGCGCTACGCGCCCGACAACGATGACCGGGTCGGCACCGTTCTTTTTAGCCGCTTTTTCCGTACGCTTAGCCGTATCTTTTCTGATTTTCTGAGATAATGTTTCCCGCAAAGCCGGCGGCACATCGGATTCCCGGGCAGTCGCAATTTTTGCCGACGCCACGGTCCCCACGGTCGCATCCGTGCTCTCCACGGATACGGGACGGACAGTGCTGTCGGCCGCAAAGGCAAGCGTGCTGAGCGACGAAATGACGAGAGCCGTAAGAACCTGTTTATATACCTTTTTATTCATTGTGGAAACCTCCGTTATATGCTTTCATTATTTCATATATGCTAGAAAATATAATTGATACCGTAATAATTGCCGCCGTCATTTCTTTTCATGGGCCGTGTGAACTGGCCGACAAGGAAAATATTCGGGAAAAGGCGATACTGTGCTTTCAGGCGATACCGCCAATCATTGGGGTCATAGCCTTCTACGGAAACGCGGAAATCGCGGTGTGAAAATAAATCCACACCGGCGCCGAATTTGCCGCGTATGAGGCCGAGTCTGGCATCAAACAGCTTCCCCGTGTGACCGTACTGCAAGTTCAGTTTCGTACCGTCGCCGATGCTTTCCGCCCCGATGAGAGCGAAGCTGTCGCGGCGGTACACCTTAAAATTTGCCTGGCCACCTGCCTTATTCTTCGTATCATTATACAACATGCCGGCTTCGCCTTCCACCTTCCCGCCCAGTATATGGTTTACTTTACTCGTAATTTGCGCCGTATTGTGAAGTGTTTGACGAATATCCTCGCTGCTTTGCGGATCCGTGGCAATCGTTTCCATTTTCTCGGCAACGACCGTAAAGTGATCCGTTATGTTCTTTATATTTTCCAGCGAATCGCGCATACGCGAACTTACGGCACCGTCGCCGTCCATGCGCTGCACCGTCTCGTTGAGCTGCCCCGTAACGGCGACCATGTTGGCCGTCATTTGCTGTACATTGCCCGCATTGGCCGCCAGTATGTCGTTGGCATTTCCCGTCAGGGCTTCCACATTGCGAATGGAACCGCGCATGGCCGATTGTGTTTTTTCGTCGCCGATGACGGAGTTGACGTTCCTCATCATGTCGTTAACATTGTTCAAGAGTTTATTGGCGTTATCCATAACATCATCGACGGACTTGGCCGTATCCCCTGTCAGGGTGCCGCCGTCCGTCAACAAGTGAGCCGTGTCCTGACCGGGCGTAATGGAGACGAGTTTTTCACCCAAGAGGCCGTCCGTTGTAATAACCGCCTTCGAATCTTTCGGGATTTCCGTTCCCTCTTTCAGCTTCAGCGTTACCTGTACGCCGTCCTTGCCGGCGGCAACCGATTCGACCTTGCCCACGTTGACGCCTACGTAGCGGACGGAATTGCCCGCCTGCAGGCCGTTGGCATCATTGAAAGTGACATGGGCCGTAATTCCCGACGATTTGAACACATCCGTGTGTGCCAAGCTGACAACGACGAAAAAGAGCAGGAGAATGCCGATGATCGTCATCAAGCCGACTCGTGCTTCGGCAGACCATTTATTCATGCAACTTCCCCCCCCCTTCCATATCTTCCGCGCCGCCTGTAATAAAGCGGCGCACTTCTTTATTTGCCGTTCGCTCAAACTCTTCTTTCGTGCCGACCATGACGAAATTCCCGTCCAAGAGAAGCGCCATTCTGTCGGCTACGTAAAAGGCCGAGTTCATATCGTGTGTTACAACGACGGACGTCGGCTTCAACCGCGTCTGCATGGTCACAATGAGCTTGTTGATGTCCGTGCTGCGCAGCGGATCGAGGCCTGCCGTCGGTTCGTCGTAGAGGATGACCTTAGGGTCAAGTGCGATGGCCCTGGCCAGGCTGACACGTTTTTTCATACCTCCCGACAAGTCGTTCGGCATCATCGCCTCAATACCGTCAAGACCGACGGCGTGTAACTTCTCGGCCACAATATGTATAATCTCTTCTTCCGAAAGATGCCCGTGCTGGCGCAGACCGAAGGCGACGTTTTCACCGACCGTCATGGAATCGAAGAGGGCCGAGTACTGAAAGACCATGCCCATATTGCGGCGGACGCCGTCCATTTCTTCTTCCGAACAGTTCGTAATATCCCTGCCGTCAATTAGAACCTGTCCGGCCGTCGGCTTTTGCAGGCCGATGATGAGGCGCAATATTGTGCTCTTCCCGGAACCGCTCGTACCGAGGATGACCAAGGTCTCACTGTCATAAATATCCAGGCTGAGGTGATTCAAAATAACCCTGTCGTCATAAGCGACGGTTATGTCACGCAAGCTGATCATTATCGCTCCTAGTACAAAATGACCGATAAAATATAATTCGTTATAAAAATGAAAATAATGGATGTAACAACCGACTTTGTCGTCGCCTGCCCTACCCCTTCAGCACCGCTTTTGGCATGCATGCCTTCATAGCAGGCCACAAGAGAAATGATGCCGCCGAAGACCATTGCCTTGATAAGGCCGTAGAGAACGTCACTGACTTCCGTAAAAAACTCGATAGAGTGTATATATGTAAAATGGGTCAGTCCTGCGCTGTAAATGGCAACGGCATAGCCGCCGCCCGTGCCGATGAGGTAGCCGTAAAACGTGAGGAGCGGCACCATAAAGACGCACGCCGCAAAGCGCGGCACGACGAGGTAGGCGACGGGATTCGTCGCCATACAGCGCAGGGCATCTATCTGCTCCGTCACTTTCATGGTCCCGATCTCGGCCGTCATGGCCGCGCCGACGCGGCCGGCGACGACAACACCCGTCAGTATAGGCCCCAATTCACGGCCCATGGCGACGGACATGATACCGCCCAACGTCGACTGGGCGCCGTAGCGCATGAGGATATCGACGATTTGCAGTGTCATAACCATACCTGCAAAGAGCATGGTCAGGCCTACAATGGGCAGAGAATCGACGCCGAGACGGGCCATCTGCGGAATAACCAGGTTGCGGCGAATACGCGGCAATTGGCGTATAGTTTGCCCGAAGAGCACGGCAATAACACCGACTTCCTCAAAAATATGCAGTGTAAAGCGACCGATACACGCCAATGCTTGCTGCAAAGCGACCTCCTCTATCATCCTGTCCGCCTGTGCGCTGCAGGCTTGCGTTTATGCACAGAAAGCGGAAAACTTTTCTTTATCCTCCAGTTTTCATGGCAATAATCATACCATGAACACCGGCATTTTTCAAATATTTTTCCCATTTTACCGCCCTTTTCCATGGATTTGTACAAAAGAAAAAGAGAGAAGGAAAATTTGCCTCCTCTCTTCATAAAACTATTTTTTTGCCAAGCCGTCCTTCTCTTCGTCGGAAGACTCCGTGAGGCTTACCTTTCCTTCACTGTTTTTCTTGCGTTTTTCTATTTCCGCATCCCGCTTGGCCGGCGTCATGACTTTAATTGTAATCTGCCCGTCGCCCTTAATAATATAAGGCGTGTCAAGGACGGATTTGACATTACCCTCATCGTCACCGTCTTTGAGGAAGTCTTTCTTCGGCTTTACGAGGTCCTCATTAGGCTCGACCGGCTCTTTCCCTTCCAGTTTCACCTTGGACGACTTCGTCTTGCCGTCGTTGACCATGCTGACGTTTTGCTCCAAAATCTCGATGACAATTTGATCATTTGCGTCTTCCGCCTCGATTTTTTTCTTCAAATCGGTGAAATCCTTATATGTCCGCAGACGCTCAATGATTTCATCGGTCAGGTTGTAGCGCTGCTTTTCAATGAGGTACGGCAGGGGCGTGATCCCGCCGCCGCGCACTTCAAGAATCATATCGCCTAAGGGCTGATCTTTCGGCACGGTAAAGGTCATATCCCGCACTTCATCTTCACCCCGGTAGGGATGCAGCTTCACTTTGAAGTAAATCGTGTCTCCCGGGCTGACCACGACAGGCGCCGCCGTCGCGTCGACAATGCGCGCCGACTGCTTGGCCTGTGTCAGAGACACGTCCATGGCGACGGACAAAATGGGATAGTCGATAAATTCGTTATGCTTTAATATGTCAAGGACATTGTACAATTCGTCAATCGATTTCTCGTTAATATTATCTTCCGAATAGTACATGTTGTGCCGTGTAATATCTTTTTCCCTGCCGTCGGCCGAGCGAATAATGTAATTCAGCGTCGCCGTGCCGCCGCCTGTACGGTCAATCGTCTTGTTGACCGTATTGTAAACGCTCGTCGAAGCAAGAACCGGCGTCAGCTCGTTGTCTTCAATGATCTTAACGTGCTTTGTCGCCGACCGTCCCGTATCCTTGTCATTCACGGTAACCGTTACGGGAATGCCCGGCGAAACTGCGCCGAACTCGCCGGCAATGCCGGCACCGCGGTCCTGATCGACCTTGCCCACTTCGGCGCCGATGGAGCCGAGTTTGAAGGAGCTCTTCAAGTTATTGACAATGGCGAAAATGTAGGCGTTATGCATGAAGTAATTGATGCTGCCCTTCTTTAGGAAGGGATGTCCGAAAGCGACGATGTTCTTGTCGTCCACGTACGTGACCGTGCCGATGGCGCCAAGCCGCATGTCGCCGTCCACAAAGGCCGCCGCCACGGAGCTGCCCGCCTCCAGCGGAAAAACGGTGCCGTCGTCACCGGCTGCAGCCGTGTCAACGGGCTCGAAGTTATAAGCCTTGAGCTTTTCCTTCATCCAGTCCATGGAGACGGGCTCAAAGCCCGACGCCATGATGGGCGTTGCAATGGGAATGAGCGACGTTTCGCGCGCATTGAACGCCGGAATTTCTTCCTTCGTCGGGTCGTTCCAAAGCTTCACCATATCCGCAATAGGCGTAATCATGCCCATGCGCGAGTTGGTAAAGGACCAGCCGTAGGCAATGGCACCGACGAGCTTGCCGTCAATGTAGACGGGACTGCCCGACATGCCCTGTGCAATGCCGCCGGTCTCTTCCATAAGCGGCCCGGAAAATTTGGCCAAAATCAAGTCGCCCGACGGGCCGCCGTTTTTCATAATTCCCAGTACCTCTACGGGAAACGTCTCTATTTGTCTGCCGTGAACAACGGTTTTTGCATATCCCGTCATGCCCGGCCGGATCTCGCCGACCTGCATGAAGGTCTCGGCCATAGCCGAAGCCGTCGCCATACTGCAGAGGATTGCCGTCACCGCCAGGCGGCAGAGATATCCTAATTTTTTCATTCTCTATTCCGTTTCTACAACAAGGGCCGTTTCACCGGCATTGACAGTGCTGCCCGCACTGACGGCAACGGATTTGACGACGCCTGCCGACTGCGCTCTCGCTGCGGCCATGGGGCCGGTCAGCGTATTGACCGTAAGGAGGACGTCCCCTTCCTGCACGGTCTGCCCTACGGCGGCAACGGATGTGACCGTGCCGCTCAAGACGGATGTATATGCAACTTCCGCAGCGCTCACGGGCATTGCCATCAAGCCCGTGAGACCTAAAGCGGTTAAAAATCTTCTCATCATTTTCATGCTGCTCACCTCTTTAAGAATCATAAAAACTGTCCTGAAGCCTGTCTATTTCGGACAACGCCTTGCCGGCACCGTTAACGACGGAGTAAAGCGGGTCGTCACACAAATATGCGGCCATGCCCGTCGCTCTGGCAATAAGGCGGTCAAAGCCGTCCAAAAGGACACCGCCGCCCGTGAGGACGATGCCGTGGTCGGCAATATCCGCCGCCAGCTCGGGCGGTGTCTTTTCCAAAATGGAGACGACGGTACGTACAATGCGCTCCAACGGCTCTTTAATGGCCCGGCGAATTTCCTGAGAATCAATGTCCGCCTGTACGGGCAGTCCCGTCTCCGTACTTCTGCCGCGCACGTCGGCCATGAGGTTGCGCCCGTCCGCAATGGCCGTGCCGATAAGCATCTTCAGCTCTTCCGCCGTATGAAAACCCACGGCAATGGACTTGCTGCGCTCAAGATAACGTATGACCGCCTCGTCGAAGGTGCGGCTGCCGATGCGCAGAGATTCGCTGATGACTACGCCGCTCAAGCTCAAAATGGCGACATTTGTCGTACCGCCGCCCATGTCGATGACCATGGAACCGTTCGAAGCTGCTACGTCGAGGCCCGCGCCGATAGCGGCGGCCAAAGGTTCTTCCATAACGACAATCTTGCGGGCTCCCGCCTGCAAAACCGCTTCCATGACGGCGCGCCGCTCCACGTTGGTTACACCTGACGGCACGGACACGATAACCCGCGGCTTACACAACGAATACGTGCCGACGGCTTTCTGAATATAATGGCGCAATATATATTCCGTTGCGTCATAGTCGGCAATAACCCCGTATTGCAGGGGATGATAGGTATGTATATTCCGCGGCGCCCTGCCGAGCATGGCCTTCGCCGCTTTGCCGACGGCAATGATCCGATTTTCCTTAATGTCGACGGCAATGACCGCCGGCTCGTCAATGACTATGCCGCGATTCTTTACGTATATAATAATATTCGATGTCCCCAGGTCTACGGCCATGTCCGTGCCCAGCCAATGAGCCGGCGACAGGTACCGCAGCGGCGACATGCGTCTTTTCCTAGTTCTCTTCGTCAACCCGGATTCGGACAATGTCTGCACCCAGCCTTTGTAATTTTGCTACAAAATTATCATAGCCTCTGTCAATATGATATAGCGAGCCGATTTCCGTCTGCCCCTTGGCAACGAGACCCGCCAGAACAAGAGCCGCCCCGGCACGCAGATCCGTAGCATTTACACGACCGCCTGCCAGAAAGGGCATACCTTCCACAAAAGCGCTGCGCCCTTCGATGCGAATTTTTGCGCCCATCCGTTTAAACTCTTCTACATGCATAAAACGGTTTTCAAACACCGTTTCCGTAATGACGCTGTTGCCGGTACAAATCGTGGCAAGAGCCATAAACTGCGCCTGCATATCCGTCGGAAAACCCGGATAGGGCAGAGTCTTAATATCAACCGGGCGCAGGGGCTTACGGCCGATGACGCGAATGCCGTCAATATCCTCTTCCACCATGGCACCCGCTTCCTTGAGTTTGGCAATGAGCGGTTTCAAATGCTCCGACAGTGCATTTTCCACATACACATTGCCTTCCGTCATAGCCGCGCCGACCATAAAGGTCCCCGCTTCGATGCGGTCGGGAATGACGGAGTGATCCGCACCGTGCAGTTCTTCCACGCCTTCAATGCGCACCGTGTTCGTGCCGGCCCCGCGAATGTTGGCGCCCATACTGTTCAAGTACGTCGCCAAATCGACGATTTCCGGTTCTTCCGCCGCGTTTTCCAAAACCGTGCGGCCTTCCGCCAGAGACGCTGCCATAAGAACGTTTTCCGTCGCGCCGACACTGGGGAAATCCAAATAGATGCGGGCGCCCTTCAAGCCGTTCGGCGCCTTCGCTTCAATGTCGCCGTTGGTAAGATCGATTTCCGCGCCCATGGCTTCGAAGGCCTTTAAATGCAAATCAATAGGACGGGCGCCGATGGAACAGCCGCCGGGCAGGGAAATCTTCGCCCTGCCGAGGCGCGCCAATAAAGGCCCCATAACTAAAAAAGAAGCGCGCATGCGGCGCACCAGGTCGTAAGGCGCAACGGAAGAAGTGAGGTTGCCGCCGTCCAACACGAGGGTTCCCTTACACGGATTTTCTATGGTAACACCCAAGGAGTGAATGACATCGCACACCGTATGAACATCGTCGAGTTTGGGAATTTCCGTCAATGTGCTCTTTGACGGCGCCAACATGGATGCCACAATAATCGGCAATACGGCATTCTTCGCGCCGCTTACGCGAACCGTACCGCTAAGCGGCTTACCGCCGCGAACAATCAGTTTCTCCAACTACCTTGCCTCCCAGCAATGTGATACTCACGTATTTCAATTATCATGAAAGTGCTTTCCGAAAAGTTACCGTTATCAGCATAATTGCTAACAGCTATTGTATCATAAAAGAAAAAAAACGAAAAGACGCCCAAAGAGGTATCAACACTCTCTTCAGGGCGTCTTTCATGATGGGATCATGTTCATCAGGTTGCGATTTTCCGACTACATCATGCTTGCATAAATTTTTTCCAGGTTGTCTTTCATCCGGTCCATATAGGTGGCGCCGTCTTTATTGCTTTCCATCGTGTCGATAATTTCCACTTTGGCGCCCACTTCATTGGCCAAGGCGCGCGATACGGCAGGGCTTACCATTTCTTCTGCGAAGATGGTGGTAATCTTGTTTTCTCTGCAATATTCCGTCAATTCGGCCAATTTCTTCGGACTCGGTTCGCCTTCGGCAAAGACATCTTCCACGCTTTTTTGCATCAGGTCAAAGTCACGGCAGAGATAAGCAAATGCGGCATGCCCCGTCACAAAATCGCGGCGATGCACGTTTTTAAACTTTTCCGCGTAGTCGCTCTGCAATTGCTTGAGCTGTGCCGTGTATTCTTTGGCGTTATTCATATAATAGTCTTTGTTGTCCGGATCCGCTTGGGCCAGGGCGGCGGCGATGGTGTTGATTTCTTTTTCCGCGCATGCCGGGCTGAGCCACGTATGGGGATCGAATTCACCGTGCTCTTCCACTTCTTCAGGATCCGTATTTTTAATGGCGTCTACGTCCTTGGCCGCTTCCACCTTGACAAGCTTGTCGTTCTTAGCTGCAGCCGTCGCCTTTTCCTGCCACGGCTCCATGCCGAGACCGTTATAAATAAAGACATCCGCCTTTGTCAGCTCCTTCATGACCTCTGTCGACGGCTCAAATCCGTGCGGCTCCGTACCGGCCGGAATGAGCGTCACTACGTCGATCTTGTCCTTGCCGACAGCCTTGGCAAATTCCGCCATAGCGTCAAAGCTGGCAACGACCTTGAGCTTCTTTTCTTCTTTAGCCGCAGCCTGATCCTTTCCCGTCGTACCGCAGCCGGCCAGCAGTGTTACTGCCAATACGGCACCGAGTGCTCCCGTCATCCATTTATTCACATTACCCTCTCCTTTAGCAAATGCGAATCATCCGCATTATTTTTCTTCAAGAGTATCACGGGTGATAATGGCTGTCAATCTTATGAAAAAATGCTGATGTAAGCAGATTTTCCTAATTTTACCTCACTTAAAGGTTCGCCCTGCCTTCAAAGATATGCGTATACGTGCGGCAGTCCGTATCCGTAAAGACGTTGAAGAGAACCTGCAGCGACGTCCGTTCTTTGACAAGCCAGTCCGTTACGGTGCGTACGGCAATGTGCGCCGCTTCTTCCGACGGATACCCGAAGACGCCCGTTGAGATACAGCAGAAAGCAACACTGCCGATCTTCTCTTTTTTGCAGAGATTGAGCACATTCACGTAACAGTCCTGCAAGTCCTTGCGGCTCGCTTCCGTCGGCATATGACCGCCCACAATGGGGCCGACTACGTGAATGACGTACTTTGCCGGCAAATTGTAACCCTTGGTCAGCATGGGCACGGCCGTCGGCGAGTTGTATTCATTATGACTGAAGAGTTCGCCCGCTTTTTCGGCGCATTCCGCGCGCAGCTGCACACCCGCAGCCGAATGGATGCAATTGTCAATGCAGTTGTGGAGCGGCACGAAGCAGCCGAGCATACGCGAATTGGCCGCATTGACAACAGCGCCTACGGCAAGGCGTGTAATATCACCCTGCCAAAGGTAAACTTGCCGGGCCCAGTCCTCTTTTCTGCCGAACTCGTCCGCAACAGGGCGCAAATCCGCCGGCGACAGAATGCCCTTTTTCCGGTTTTCTTCCCGTAAATATTCGTCCTGTATGGCCAAAACGGCTTTGTCGGCCAAGCGGGGCGGCCGCACATTCATCAGAGCACGCAGGCGATTCTTCTTTTCGTCCTCACTTTCCCCTTCCCCTTCCAAGCCGTGCTGCAAATACCCTTCTTCATTCATGAAATACGCAATAAGCTTGTCCAGGCGTTCCTCTTGTGTCATGACCCGTCCCTCCTCCGCTATCTTCAACTGTCTTTATATTATTATTATAATGGGTCCACATGCGATAAACAATAACAGTGCCCTCATATATAGTTTTGTCCGATCCTTTATACGGTACTCCCGTTATTGAATATACAAGACGGTGTTTGACATTAATCCGCCGCAAATACTTCCCCGACAAGCTCCCTATTAATTTTTCATAAGGAGGCGGCGTTTGAAAGGGGTTCACTCGAATTGTATTTAATAATTGCCTTGCCTTTTCTTCAAGTTTGGCCGCTTTCAAATGAAGTTTGTCTTTTTGAGCCGCCTTGGTAAATACAACGTAATACATTACCACGCCTCATCAGGATTATATGCCTGCATATTTTCTATAGCCTCCTTATCGCCTTCCAATATGCTTTTCACCATGCCCGGAACAGACTGCAAATACAGCGTTTCCTTAATTGTACGCCAATCATCTTCCGACAACAAAACGGCATTTTTCCCTTTTGTATGAGTAATCGTAATAGGTATATTATATTCATTTACTTCCGTAATCAATCTATACAGTTCTTTCCTCGCTGTCGTAGCGTTTATGGTCGTTCCTTCAGCCATGTTACCGAGCCTCCTTTATTATTTTCTATATTTATTATATGGGTACGTTTTCACGTACGTCAAGCTTTTTCCCGCAAAAAAAGAACCCGGTATCACATATAGCAGTAATACCGGATCCGTAGTCCAAAACCTGAGCGCTTACTTAAAATTCAAAGCGCAGGCCCGTGTTAAAGCGATATTTCATCTTTATATCGCCGCCGAAGCTGCGTTCCGCATCAAAGTAGAACAGCTTATTGTCTTCAAGGTGTATATTCGTGCCGCAGCCGATGACATACCACGTACCGCCCAGGGAATGGTTATCCGTAAAGACAATGTCGTCGGAAATACGGCTTCCCGTATCTCCCAGAAAATCGTGAAGGATCGAGGCCTTGACGTAGAAACGGCTCAGGTCCTTGCTGCCCGTATGGATTTTCTTGCTGAGAACAAAGCCTAAGCGGCCGACGAGGCTGTCCGTATTATCTTGTCCGACCTTTGTGCCGTTACGGGTGGTATAATCATCTCCCCATAAATAGCTGTACGTAAGCTGCACCTGAGGTTCAACAGCCCAATTTCCGGCAAAGACCTTCTTCCGGCCGTATTCGGCGCTGATAGAGGTACCCCAGTTGCGGAACCGGCCGCTGTCACCGTACACGGTAGTGTAATCCGAATCAATGCGGCCGACCTTGGCAACTAAATCCAGATAATGACCGTGTTTGCGGATGTTCGTACCGTAGAAGGAAAAGTCGGTCATCTTTTCCGAGCCGCTGCCGGCGGTGTAGTCCGTATGGCCCCAAAGATGCTCTACAGCCTCGCCGTAGTACCAGTAGCCGGAGTCCTTTGTTTCCTTCCGAAGGTCAACGCCGAGTTGCATCATCTTATAGTTACCCCTGAAAGCATGACGGCCGCTCTCGTTAAGACCCATGTTATGGAAGCGTACCCACATTCCTTCATTCTGCTCATTGTAACGCAGTTCGCCCAGCCGCTTCAGCAGGGTATCGTCGCTGCGCCATAAGGCTGCAGCCGCATGATAGGCCGTGCCCGGTACCTCTCCGTTCGGGTTGACGGGCTTGTCATTGGTGCCGTCTGCGGTGAGCAGCCAGTTATCGTATCCTGCGTACGGTCCGGATGAATCGGTTTCCTTTTTGACAATGAGATTCTTATTGTAAATTTTCTTGAAGTTTTGAACCTGTACGGATTGGTTCACGTTAAAGAGGGAGCTGCCTTGAGCCGTCGTGGCGAAGTAAAGCTTGCTGTCCGTCGTCATGCCGTTTACGCTGCTGTCGGAAGTCAGCGTTATCCGGTGAGTACCGCCGTTGCCGCCTGCGGCGATAAGGTAGTCGCTGCCCGAGCCCGAGCGGTACGTATCCACCGCGTTATCCTGATATATCAGATCCATCAGGAAAGTGCCCGTGCCGTTCAGATTGTTCACGCGGAGCTTTTCCGCCGCGCCGGCCAGGGATACGACGGCATCTGCAGAGCCTAAGTTCAGGCTGCCGGCCTCACTGTCGGCCGCAACATTCCAGCGGGACGTATCGACAACGGTAATATCGCCGCGCCCGGTCGACACGCCGGTCCAAACGCTGCCGCCCGTGAGCCCTATATCAGCAGTTCCCGCCGTTACGGTCAAATTACCGTTCCACGTGGAGCCGCCGGCAAAGCCGGCCTTCATTTTACCGTCAAAAGCGGGACTGTTGTGATATACCGTCGTGCCGTTGCTCATATTACCGGTCATGACGGACCCGTTATCTACGGTAAGGTTCAGGACGCCGTTGTTGATCACATTTCCCGTAAGGGACGATCCTCTTCCCGTATAATTCGCATTGAGCGTGTTGTCCCCTTCGGTCTTTATATTCCCGACATGTGCCGTATGCTCACCGGTCAAGTTCAAGTTGACGACATTTTTGTCGTAAACGGTCCATACCCACGGACTCGAACCGGAACTGATGCCGATTTCGGTTCCCGTAGAGCTTACATCTCCCGTGAGTGTTCCGTCGGCACCGGTAAAATTGACGTCAATCGTGCTGGCACCTGTTTGTGCGGCGATATTCCCCGTCATTTTGGCGTTTTTACCGGAAAAGTCGGCAGTAATCGCGGCATTATCCTCAGGGAATCCGGAAGAATCCGTATTATTTATGACAGTCTTCATATCCCCCTTGACGATTGCATTTTTTCCGGACATAGCCAGCCGAATCGCGCCGCCCTGCATTGACTCAAGACCGCCTTCCACCGTGCCGTTATCGCCGGAGATGAGAATATCGGTGGTTCCTTTTTTGCCGGCTTTTACTGCGGCCTCCGTATCTAAATAGGACCGGCGCAAGGAAAAATTATTTCCCGCAGCATTAATTGTAATTTTCCCGGCTTCATTCAGTACGTCGCCGCGAATATAGGAATCATGGCCGCTCATATTCAGCACGGCTTCACCGCCGCTTTCAATTTTGATTGCATCTTTCGTAAACATGCCGCCGTCTATCTGCACCACACCGGAAGCCCCTTTGTTGACAGTCATTTTGCCGGTGCCGGTAAAGTGCCCTAAACGAACGGCAGGCTCTGTATCTCCTTCCACCGCCGCGATCTTCACCGTGCCGTCCGTATCGGGATTAATGTCAATATTTCCTCCATCCCCGTCAACAGTACCTGTCACGTCCACCTCTTTTGCATTCAGAGTAACCGTAAAGGTTTCCCCCGCCATTCCTTTGCCTGCAAAAATGGAATCTCCGGAAGAGGCTATTTTGATTTTGTCGGCACTGATGGAGACACCCTTTCCTACACCTGCCCCTCCCAAAATGGTCATGATAGAATTACCTACAGCAGGCCTGCTGCCGTCAGTAGCAATAGTAACGGTACTGCCTTCACCGCCTTTAACGGTAACACCGCCGCCGTTATCCACAATACCGTATCCTGCAGCAGTGGAGCCGATCGTCAGATTTTTAAAACCTTCAATGGCGGCTGTCCCGTTTCCTTCCGTAAACACGGCATCATCATGTGACGTGACGCTGATATCACCGGTCGCCTTAATGCGTGTCGTACCCTCGCTGATGATTCCCTTATCTGTCCATTGATTGCCCGCAAAATCCGTATTGATCGTAATGTTTTTGGCATTTACATCGGCATCCCTGATGGCAGCCCCGTCTCCCCGGGAATCATCCGTCCAGTTGATGACCAAGTTTCGGTCCGGATGATCATAAGACTGAAAATCACCCTTTGACGTGTCACCGCGGCTGCTGCTGACCATTTGATTTGTCAAGGTATCCGTGTTCGTAACAGGATCATAGTCTGCAAAGACGGGCCGTCCTTATCCTGCCAGCGCCACCAGACTGCAGAGCCCCAGTACAATTAACTTCAGCTTAACCTTCTCTTTGTGTTTCATGCCGGATTTCCTCCTATTACCCGTAAATTAAGTGAGATATATTACACTTATTATCCTGATTTTTGTTCTTTAAGTCAACTTTTCTAACAATATAAATTATTTTGTGTGAAACCGGCATTGTTTCATCATAGATAGATTACAGGAAAAATTAGGATTGCAAAAAACTCAAAGCACCGGCAGATCCTGTACGCAAACATTGATCCGAAAGGATCTCCGAGAACAAACAGAATACTCCGGCGCTTTACTTATACATGTCTATAACTCGCTCGATTACGCTTCTTTACAATGAGCTTTTTTCAAACAAATATCGCTTCATATTTCCGACAAGGCTTCGTTCATGTAAAAAGAGCTGCGGGCAAGGCTCGCAACTCTCTCCGGACAACGCTTAGTCCCAAACGGTCTGCATGATTTTTTTATACGCTTCTTCCATGTGCTGGATAATGACATCGAAGAGAGCCGATACTATTTCACCGTTCACTTCTTCGTCGCTGATATAGCACACGTCCAGGAGGAGAGCCCCTTCTTCGTCAATACAATACTTGAAGGATTTGTACATGCGGTTGTATTCGTTAATCAGTTGGTACAGGGCCTTCTCGTTGGTCTCCTTCAGCACTTTGGGTGCTACGAGAACGCGAATACTTCCGTATATCGTATCGTCAAGGACGAAAATCATCGGCAGCTTGGCTCCTTCCGCCTCGATAAACGTCCGGAAAATAATGGTATGCAGCTCGTCGTCATGCATATCTTCCATTTCAAAAGCTTCTATCCCGGCTTTTTCCAGATACGCTTGAAAAGCTTCGGCTTTCTTATTCATCTGTACATCACTCCATTCTTAAAACGTTGCTGACCTATAAGCAAGTATACATTTTCCATCTTTTATTATACAGAGAATAAGAATGGCTTGCAAAATAATCGCTATACGGATATTCGATGACTTTTGCCGGTGGCATAATCAATTTCGATACCCGGCTGATGATTGTAAACATATACATTAAATTTTATACCGGCGCCGTCGTCTTCAACGGACAGAGCTTCCATCTGAACGCCCGAAGCGACGAGGTTTTTCCCTTCAAAGACGGGCGTCACGCGATAGAGCACGTGACGGTGCGTTTCCTTGATGTAGTCGGCGACCATATTCTCAAAGGGCAGCATGCCCTCCACGTTGAGATAACGTGTGCCGGTGATTAAGTTTTTCGGATTGGCGTTTTCCGCCGTCAGCTGGTAACCGATGAGATGACAGCGGTTGTAAAGGTACTTGCCGTCGACGTTGTCGTACTTGACGGTCTGCCAGCCCGACGGCTTGACGGAACCGATAGGGCCGCGTTTTTTAGTGGGCATGAGATCCGTGCCGATGTCGGCAAAGGCCGGACCGCAGCGTCCGAGGGGATCGAGGTCACTGTAGCGCTCGACGGACGTCGTCGTCATGTCTTCTTTCGTAAAGGACGGCTCGTTGTTGTTAATAACGACGTACGGCCTGCCGTTAAAGGCCGGCACGGACGCAAGGTCGACGACGTTTCGTCCCCGCTCGGTCCGTGCGCTTTGAAGTGCCGGCGCAGACGCCGTATCGGCAGGCTTGCCGCAAGCCGACACTGCAAGGGCGCAAATTGCGGCAATAACGAGGGCAAGCCGTTTCCACATCGCACTCATCGCTTATATACCTCTTCCGTAATCTTATCGTGCGAAGAACCAACGAAGTCGCAGCTTTCCGCCAGGTGCCACGGCGCTTCGCCGACAGGCAGGTCGAAGTAAAAATCGCCCGGATAAGTGCGGTTCCACTTGTAGAGCGTGACCGAGTCGACGGCATCCGCAAAGGGAAGCAGCAACGCCGCCTCGACGAAGCAATAGGCGCCCCGGTTGGCTTCGACCAAAAAATTTTCTTCTTCATGCAGCATGATGTCACAGCCGTCGAAGAGCTCCGCCGAACAAGGGGCGACCCACAGTTCACCGCCGCACACGACTGCAATCCGCTCATTCATGACTCGGTCCCGGCTCTGCCGGCGGCCGTTAAAGAGCATGCCCATCCTGTCATCTACTGCCGCTATAATATGCATCCGTCTTTCCTCCTGCCGTCTCTCTAGTACGCCATCGCTTCTTCCGGCGTCAGCCAGTAATGAATGCCCGTCGTCGAATCGTGCCAACGGTCTTCATTAAAATTCTTCACTTCCACCCACCGGCCGACACGATAAATAAAGTGCGGGTCGACGAGAGACATGGCATCTTGATAAGCCGTCTTGCCGTCAAAGCTCTTGATACTGAGCACCTTGGCCTTGTTGCAGCGGCATGATCGGGCCGTCGCGGACGTACGCTTCGCATCGGCGGGGATAAGGATCTGCACGAGAAGGTCGTTGAAGCACTTCTTATAGCCTATAAAAGCACCCTTTTCCGGGCAGTAAAGGCGAAAGAATTTTGTATTTTCATCATCTGTGATGCCGTCGAGGCGCGCTCCTTCCAGGTTGGCTTCATATAAGTCGGCACCCTCGATATGAGCGTCGTGCAAATCGCAGCCGCGCAAGGCGGCGCCTTTAAGATCGGCATCGCGCAGGTCGGCACCGACAAAGGTGCAGTCGACACAGCGTGTATTAGCAAGGCTCATGGCCGTGCAGTCGGCGCCGTCGAAACACACCCGCTCCAAATCGGACCAGTCCAGCTTGAGGCCCGACAAATCCCGTCCCGACAGGTCGAGATCGACAAGGCGCGACTCGGCAAGATCAAGTCCTTCCCGTTCACCGCGGGAAAGACGTGTCAGCCGTTCTATATCATCCATGGACAGTGCTTTCATCGTATCACTTCTTTACAGAAATTTTATTTCTTTATACGCCGGTTTGACGATCCAATTACCCTTACTGTCCATAATACCGTAAACGCCCTTCGACTTAACGACAGTTACACCGTTCAGGAACGGCATTGCCGCCGTCAGACTGCCCGGCTGCGCGCTGTAAAGGACAGTACCTTCCGTATCGATAATGTGATAAATTCCTTTTTCATCAACCAGCCACGCATACTTTTCGACACCGAAAAGACCTATCTCCGACTTTTCCGGATATTCCGCAATAATCGTCCCCGTCTCTTCATCAACAAAAAGTTTTCTCTTGTTTTTCGTCAAAACGATTCGGTTCGAGCCGTGGAACGTAATGTTGTCATAGGCGAACGGGGACATCTGCATCCCGTCGGTAAGACTGAAGACGGCATATTTCCCCTTTCCTTTGTCTTTTATAGCGATAAGGCCCCCCGCATCATCCCAAACCCCGGGAGCAATATCATAATTCCCCGGCTCAATGATATATGCCCCCTTGCGATTCATAAAGCCGAGTTTACCTTTATTTTTGACGAAAGTGCCGTATGCCGTAATCGGCCATACTTCATCATTCTTGCTGTCGATGACGACAGTGCCGCTCCGGTCGATGTAACCGCGCTTAACGCCGTCATAAGAAAGTGTAAAACCGTTATATATGCCGTAATAATCGTCATATATGCCGTAGTAACCGCCGCCTCCTACGACATTGCCGAGAACGATTCCGACAAGGCCGCCCCAGTTAAGTTTATGTACATTCCGGCGATACTCGGCCAAGCCGTCGTGATAGGCGAAGAGCTCGTCGTACGGGGCGGCAAACAGTTCCTTTCCTGTCGTATCGACGGCAACTTTCTTGCCGTCACCATTCTTCACAAAGGTAATTCCTTCGCTGAAGGGGGCAAGGACTTCTTTATAAACGGGACCTATCTTCACATTGCCCGCACTATCTTTAAAACCGTACTTTCCTTTTTCTTTGAAAGGCGTCAGATCATCTTCACCGTCTGCATGTACGGCCGGCGCAGAAGTACCTGCAGGCAAGGGATTGCCGTTCTTGTCGATGAGAACGGGAGTTTTCTTTTCCGTCGCCCAAAACATGCCGGGCACTCCGGCGGAGTCGAGTTCCTTGTACTTCGGAGCGATCAGCACGGAGCCGTCCGTTCCGACGAGTCCCCACTTGCCTCCGTCTTTGACCTTCGCCAAAATGCCGGCATTATAATTACCGTAAAAACTGCGCACAGTCTTTGTCAGGCCTCGGGGCATGCGGTGGGACTTCATGTTCGGCAGGATCACGTCCCCTACGCCGACGCCTGTAAAAACGCGCGCTTCTTTCCCCGAATGACTTTCACGAGTCTCATATGACGTGGTTGAAGTTTCCGTCGAGACCGTAGAAATCTCTCTGTGTACTCTGCCGTAGGCCGTTGCTCCTTCTTCAGCCTGCACACAGGCCGTAATGACCATGCTCAGCGCCAAGGCGCTGATGATACGTCTTGCTTTGTATGATTTCATCTTTTTCCTCTCCGTGCCGTTATTCCGCATTAAAAAGCGGCAACGTTTCCAAATAAACAATATCGTTTCTCTCACAGGCATTTCCCTCGGCGAGGATGGCCGCCCGGCCTATGATCTCAGCACCCGCCTTGCCGGCCAGTTCCGCCAGGGCCTTCATGGAGCCGCCCGTGCTGATTACATCATCCACGAGAAGGGTCTTCTTTTCTTTAATAAGAGCCACGTCCGTATCGGTCAGACAGAGAATCTGCTTGCCCTTTGTCGTAATGGACTTGTCTTCGACGATGAGGGGATTTTCCATGTACGCCTTAATATCCTTGCGTGCCACAACGTATCGGTCCATTCCCAAAAGGCGTGCCATCTCGGCCGCCAAAGGAATACCCTTGGTCTCCGCCGTCATGAGAATTTCCGTATGCGCCGGGATTTTTTTGACCAGCTCCCGTGCCGTCTTTTGCGTAAGTTCCGTATCGCCCAAGATGACGAAGCCCGCAATGGCGAGCGTATCTGTTACGTTGAGAATGGGAAGCTGCCGCACGCAGCCCGCTACGTGAAGTTCATAGTATTTCTTTGCCAACTTGCACACCTCATTGTCCGCCGCAAGGGCGATACTTAAATTTTTAAATCGATAATGGCCGATACGCCGACTCCCTGAATACGGGACGCACCGCTCGGATTCGCGCTGTCTACGGGGACGAGGCCCTTGACGCGGGCAATGTTGTTGAAGCTGCCCTCCACCTGGGCGACGGCCTTGACCCGTTCCACCTCGGCCGTAGGCCCCGTCACCTGAGCGGCGCCGACGCGGCTGCCCTTGCCGAGGCTGACAATGGGAACGACCTTGGTCGCGTAAGATGTGTCCAAATTATTTTGCTTTAACAATTTATTCAAAAAGCTGTTGATTGAATCGCCGTATTTGTCGACGACAACGCCGATGGCGCCGCCTTTAATGACGCTGCCGAGACTGAAAGCCTGCACCTGCGTACCCGCACCGGCCGCAAATGCGCAAACGGAAAACACCGTCACTGCCGTAAGCAATTTCTTTTTCATCCAATCCCTCCTCATAGTATATACATGGACATTATAGCAAATAAGCGGGCTCTTAGGATAGTCAAAGCGAATGAACGGTTTCCCTGACGGGCGATGCGTTTTATACGTGAACATCAGGCCGTGCCGCAGAGACCGAATAACATGCATCGTCCATACCCGCACTTGGCAGAACACCACGACTACATAAATTTGTTCCTCTAAATACCTTTATAATAGTATAATAAAAAATAAAATAGTCCAAAGCAGTCATGTCGAGGCAAAAATAATATACTCGGTAAGAAAGGAGATAGTTTTGCCAACTGAACAAATCGGTAGCATTTCCATATTGGTAATTAAGGTATTAGGCCTTTCTTGCCCTGTTGATACCCCCATTTTATTGGGTGATACAAATACTGCTCACATGAATAGCCGCCATCCTAAGGATTATGCTACATATTCTAAATTCATCCCGGAGATTTTGGAGAAACCGGACTATGTACGTTTAGATTCTAAAGACAATTCTATTGAGTATGTAAAAAAAGATCCTGTCACTGAAAAATTCGTAAAGATTGCTGTCCGGAAATCAAAAAGCAACGTATATTTTGCACGCTCTATTTATACACTTAACAGCAACAGAGTACAAAACTTCATTGCCAAAGGTACATTAAAAAAGGTTTGACAAACAATTCTAACACTCGTATACTATAATTGTAAAAAGAATTTGAGGACGGAACAGGCAGCCGTCGCCGGAGGGTTTATACCCAATTAGGAGATGTAGGAATGTCATCCTACCAAATTCTTGACAGGAAACCGGGTTACAGTAATGTAGCCCGGCTTTTGTTTTATAATCAAAATCTATTAAAATACGACAGCTCTTACGTTCAGCACGCCGTCTTCGGAACGGTTTCCCTGACGGGCGATGCGTTTTATACGTGAATATCAGGCCGTGCCGCAGAGAACGAATAACATGCATCGCCCATACCCGCACTTGGCAGGATAGGGTTATAGGACAAAAAGACAGGGGCACTCTCATCAATTACCTGATAAGAGTGCCCCTGTCTTTTTGAGTAGTATCGGCTTCTTCGCCGCTAGTCATCCACTTCGCAGCGAAGCACATTGCCCGTTACGGCATCGATAGCGAGTTCATATTTTACGTTGCCGACTCTGCAGCCGACCTTATAGATCGGCAGGAAATCCTGAATAACCGGTGCAGATTGCACACCTCCTGTCGGCATTTGCTGCGGTTGTCCGGCCTGACCGTCTGCCGGCTGCGGCGGTGTCGGCGGCTGCAGCTGTCCGGCTTGGGTATCTGCATTCTGTGAAGCGGGCATTCCTTGTCCGAGACCGCTTTGCTCATTCTGCACTACCTTATGTCGGCCGTCTCTTTCCCTTTCTTCATGTGATCTGTCTTTTTTATCTTTATGTTCTTTCTTGTGATCCTTCTCTTTATCACCATGTCCGCTCTTATCGCTCAAAGCAATCTTGCGGAAATCGATCCCGCTCCCGTCCGCACCGACAGTTTTAGCGGTGATCTCCTTCACCTGATCCTCGCTGATCAAGGTCATGCCCCGCTGCTGTGCCTGGTTGGCGACCATCTGTGCTTTGGCCTGCCGTACTTCCTGTTTTAACGCTTCTTTCTGTTGATACTGGTACCATGCACCGCCACTCAGGGGTATAGCGCAGACGACCAACACTGCGGCAAGCCGTTTAAAATTTCGTTTTGTAAAAATTTTATCAGCCTTTTCTTTCACCGTATTTACCATTTTTTCATTATTCATGATATTACCTCCTTCAGCCCTTCGGGCTACATTTGTAAACTTTTGATGGTCTCAGTATATTCAAAAGGATTAAACAAAAAATAAACGGGAAATAAAATAATTCATAATAATTTCATTTGTCTCTGTGCGGGTATCTATAAAGGTTGTATTATATAATAAATACAAGAAATAAAAATGAAAGAAGGTGCAGTATGAACATACGATTACGTGATTTTTCCGTACGGAAGCGCCTCTTTTTAGCCAACTTTATGATGGTCGCCGTGCCCGTATGCTTACTCATGCTGATCGGCGACCTTCTCCTGGCGGCGCTTCGCTTCTCCGGTACGGCACAACAGGATATACTTACGGCTCTATGGCCGGAAAAAGGCTCGGCCCTGACTGTTCAATATGCCGTCAGCTCACTTCGCGTCAAGGCGGAACGCAAGGGGCCTCCCAAAATAAAAAATTTTATAGAAGCATGCCGCCTCCTGGAAGCGCTGGGAATCGACGTCGTCGTCACTCAGGACGACAAAATCTATTACGCTTCTCCCAATGCAAACAGCACCGCCGTTGCGGAACGTATCCTTCACAAATACGGCTCCAACCCGTCCGTTATGGTCTGGGACGACGAAGGTTTTACCTTCTCTTACATGTCACCTCGAAGCCGCACCGTCGTCATGGCTTCGGGAGCCGTCCCTTTCCTGGCCAAGGACATGATCCCCGGCAATGATATGAAAGAGCTTTGGGAAACGGCTTTATATGCTCTCCTGGCCATAGCCGTCATCTTGATCGTCGCGCTGGGACGTTATCTGTCCAGACTTCTGTCACGACAGATCCTGGAACCGCTCTCGTCGCTGCAAAAGGCGGCAGCCGAAATCCGCAAGGGCAACCTGGACGTACCCGTAGAAATTGAAGCGCGCGATGAATTCGGCAGGGCCTGCCAAGACTTTGAGCTGATGCGGCAGGAATTGAAACGGTCGCAGGATGAACGGGAAAAATACGAAAAAAACCGCAAGGAACTGATTGCCGGGATATCCCACGATCTGTCAACACCGCTCACTGCACTGAAAGGATATGCCGGCGGTATCCTTGACGGCATCGCCAATACTCCCGAAAAACAACGTCATTACACGGAACAAATCTACCAGAGTGCCGATATTCTGGAATCCCTGGTGGACAGCCTTTTCCTCTTTTCCAAGCTCGATTTGGGACGCGTTCCCTTCCATCTTGAAAGAGTAAACATTCGTGACTATTTCATTGATTTTACGACTGAACAACGCCCTTTCTATGCCGAAAAAGGCCTGGACCTGACCTTGAATACGAGCGGTTTGAAAGAAGATACATTTATACAGATCGACAGAATGCAGTTTCAGCGTGTTATTGATAATATTTTCGGCAATGCCGTTAAATATATGGATAAAACCCGGGGTACTATGGAGATCAGCCTGTATTCCCGGGGAGAGCGGCTTTTTATTTCCTTTGCCGATAACGGCCCCGGCGTCAATGAAACCGATTTGCCGAAACTCTTCGACAGCTTTTACCGTACCGATCCGGCACGGAGCAACGTCCGAAAAGGAAGCGGCCTGGGACTGGCCATTGTCAGACAGATTATCCTTGCCATGAACGGCACGATCCGCGCCGAATCCGCTGCCGGCGGCGGTCTGACCATTATCATTGATTTACCGCTTGATAAGGAGCACTAAGATGAAAAAGATATTGATTGTAGAAGACGATACGGCGATCGCCGAATTGGAACGGGATTATTTGGAAGCTGACGGCTTTGCGGCTCATATTGCCGCAGACGGCACAAAGGGACTGGAGTTGGCGCAAAAAGAAGCCTATGACCTGCTTCTCCTCGATGTCATGCTGCCCGGCGCGGACGGTTTTCAAATCGTCCGTGAAGTACGCAAAGAAAAGGATATCCCCATTCTCATGGTATCGGCACGGCGTGAAGACGTCGACAAAATTCGGGGCCTCGGCCTCGGTGCCGATGACTATATTATCAAGCCTTTCAGTCCTGGCGAGCTCGTAGCCCGCGTCAAGGCACATCTCACACGGTATGAGCGCCTGACCGGGAAGAACGGCGGCACGAAGACGACCTCCCTCCGCAGCGGTGATCTGGAGATCCGGCCGGAAGAGCATCGCGTCTTCGTCGCAGAAGGGGAAATTACCTTGGCAAATAAAGAATTCGAACTGCTTCTCTTTCTGGCCAAGAACGGGGGCATCGTTTTCAGCAAGGATACATTGTTCGAACGGGTCTGGGGCTTTGATGCCGTCGGCGATACGGCAACCGTCATGGTACATATTAACCGGCTCCGTGAAAAGATAGAACCGGAGCCGTCCAAGCCGATTTACATTGAAACGGTTTGGGGCGCCGGCTATCGCTTCCGGTAAAAATAACAGCTCGTAATAAAAGGACACCTATGTGTATCATAGGTGTCCTTTTATTACGGTTCTATTCTCTTATAAAAAGCGAAGCGGCCTGCGGCACCTACCTCTCGCCACATTCCCGGCAAGCCGCGCTGCACCTGCTCCGGGTGCTGTATATCCGTAATGACCAGGACATTCCTGTCGGGCCGCAAGTCTTCAACGGCCATAAAGGGCATGGCGTTCGTATCCGTCCAGGTCATGCTGCGGGGCTTGCATTTTTCTATGTCTTTCCGCGTTTCCAGCCGTCTGACAGGTAAATCCACATAATATACGAGTGTCGCCGGATAGCGGATACCGTAACTGACAATATCCGTGTTTTCATCACACAAGGACTGCAGCAGCGGCACCGCCTCTTTTCCGGAAGCACATTTCGTCTCCCGGGGTGCTATCATAAACGCCGCGCCGATGTAAAAAACGCTCATACCGACCAAAACCGCTTTGCCGTAAGGCCGCAGATGACGGCGCACGTACGGTGCCGCTCCGACGGCAAGCGGCATCATATAAGGGAATGTATAAGTCAGGTATTTAGATGCCATACACTGGAAAACGAGAACTACGACGGCACCCCAAAGAACAAGGAGCCGTTCCGCGTCTCCTGTCGGCAAGGAAAGTCTTTTTTGCCGCAGGCAATGTACCGCCCCGGGTAAACAGAAGAGACTCCACGGGAAAAATCCCGCCGCCCAAATGAGCAAATAATAATAGAACACATTATTCTTCGGATGCTCCGCAACGGTCGCTCGCAGCAGGTTGTGCGTCCCGAGAAAGGTATCGATAAACGCCTGTCCGTGCAATTGATACATAGGCACATACCAGAAGGAGACGATAAGAAGAAATAAAGCAAAGCCGCCGCATATGTGCGGATTTATGAGAAACTTCAGCCGCCGCTGCAGAAAAAGAAATACAAAAAGAATTAATCCCGGCAAGAGAAAGCCGACAGGACCTTTCGTCAAAACGGCTATCCCGGCCGTGGCAAAGGCACCGTATAACAACAGCGGCTTGTCTTCGGCATAGGCCACATAAAAGAGCATAATACTTGCAGACATGCAAACTGCCAAGGTCATGTCCGTAATGACCGCATGACCGATATACCAATATTCGAGAGACGTCCCCAAAATAACTGCCGCCGTCGCACCTGTTTCGGCATTATAGAGATACTTGCCGAAAAAGTACGTCATGTACACGCCGATTGTCGCAAAAAGAGCCGGAAAGAAGCGGGCCGCAAAGTCCGTAATGCCGAAAAGCTTAAAAGCCGCCATCAGTTCCCAGTAGAAGAACACGGGCTTATCATACCAGTACTGCCCATATATGCGCGGTGACAGCCAATCTCCGGCGGCCAACATTTCCTTGGCCGTTTCCGTATAATTGACCTCGACCGGATCGGTTACGGCCATTTGCCCGATACCGCTGAAATACAAGATTGCACAAAACAGAGCCAAGCCGAAAAGTATCCGTCGTTCCGAAAAACCCGTATGTTCTTTTTGTCGTTCTGCTGCCATCCTTAACTCCCCTTTTATATTTACTCTGCGTAAGTATAAAAAGAAAAGTTAACGATTTTCTAAACAGATTGTAAACTTTTTCAAATATATATTGAACGTCAACACAGGCAGGCACGCCTGCCTGTTTCGGTATGGCGTGCCTGTCCGCTTTAACAGCGTTATATGGGGGAAAAATACGCTGCCCTATATACAAGTAAGAGTTAGAATTTATACGTCGCCTGGATGCGCGTGTAGTCGCCGAGCTTGAAGCTTTCCGGTGTATACAGTGTATCGCGTTTCTGCAGGCCTTTGGCCCCAAAGGTATAGCCGGCTTCTATTAAAAAGTCTTTTGCCGGCACATAACCGAGACCTACTGTGAAGGAACGAATACCGTCAATATATCGGTCAGGAATATCGGCGCCGGTCCCTCCAACGAAAGAACCGTGTTCAAATGACTTGTAGTCAAAGTATGCATGCCAGCTTCCCGGCATTTCCGTATCAGCTTTTCCGATATCCATGCGGACAACCCAAAATTTCGGCACAGATCCGCTATGATTATAGTTACCCAAACTGTCTCTACCGCCATGGAAAAATTTACCCATAGCGGCACGATTCTGCCCGTAATCAAAAGACAGCATCGCTATATTGCCTACGCGAACTTGGGCCCCAACGCCGATGATATCGGCAATTTTCATTTCATGAAGCCCGTAAGAATCATAAGCCCCTTCGCCAAAAGAATTAAGCTTCCACAATTCCACACCTGTATTACGTGTAAGCTGACGTTTAATCTTGACGTAGGCTGCTCTGTCCAACGCGGGAATAATATCCCGTCTCAGCACATATCCTTCCTGCACAATCGAGAGCGGTGCACCGGGCAAGGGCACAGGCGCAAAACCCATAGGAGCGAAATCAGTTCCGTGACTAAAAGATTCCAACAGGTTTCCGATAAAACCGAGACGGCTGTTATTCTTAAGGGTAAATTCCCTTTCACCGACGAAGTCGACAAACATGTGGTCAATTGCTTCATTTCGATTGCCCGTGACAATCGTATTTCCTTTTTTATCTTTAAATTCATATGAGGTTATACTGCTGTTTTCTTTTTTAGTGACAGCATCTAAAATTTCCCCCATCATGGTTCTAATATTTTTTTCTTGCAACAATCCTTCCAGACCGCCATATGCTGTATTGTTTAATATACGGTTATACTCGTATTCGCCATACGCATTCAAAAAAGGCTTTCCATATGCCAAATACTCCAGTCCTTGTTTTGCGGCATAATTGTTTTTTGTTAAATCAACAGAGGCTCCGTTCTCCAACTTAAGCGTAATATTCAATTGTGAAAGCTTGGGTACATGAGTATAATCACCGGTTTCATAGTTTTTCTTTAAATCATCATACGTAGTATGGCCGTCACTGACATATATACCGGCATATTCTTTTTTCATGGCCGCATCTATATCTCGGAAAATTCCCACTAACTCCCGTACAACCGCCAGCTTTCTTTGTGCAATCTGAAGCTCGTTTAAAGACGGATCGTTTTTCCATTCTCCCGCTGCAGCATCCCATATTTGACCTGCATGGTTAAATTTTTCTCGATAATTGGCCTGTACCGCGGGATCAAACGCTTCGGGATAAATACCGGAAGTAGTGCCTTGCGGGATATTGGATGGTAAATAATAACCAAGGAGTTCCTGCATCGTCGGAGCCCGGCGGAAAGTCGATTTTTCCTTATGGCTGTATGCGCTGTCCGTAATACCGGTCATAGCCCCGAAGTCGCCATAGCCGATACTGATTTGAGTTGCCTTGTTGGTATAAACTCCTCGAATGCCGTCATATTCTCTACCAAACCAATATCCTGTAACACCCATTGGTTCATGTATACGGCCAATGGTCCAATCCCACTTCGGTGTACTTTTGGTCAATTCCGCCTTTTCTAAATACGGATTATGAAGTCCTCGTTTTTCAGCCGTTCTATACGACATATCTCGTTTCGATGTTGACCCGACTATCTGCAGATTCAGTTTTTTATCTATTTGATAATCAGCCCCGAGGCGAAGCCGCTGGTCGAGTCCATGTCCGGAAGCGTCAGTATGATTTTCCACTGCCGCCTGCTCAGCATGTGTTTCTTTTGTTTCCCTCATAACAGCCTTGTTTTCGCCCGTATACATGTTGCTTCTCAGCCGATACTCTCCAAAGAACTGAATATCACCGGCTTTACGCTCACCGTTTCGCCCCTCAATCCGTCTCAGGAACCAGTCATTACCATAAGGATTTTCCATAATGGGATTTCCGTTCGCGTCTGTTCTCACACGAAACGGACGCAAGAAAGTATCCCCTAAGTCGGATACTTTAACGTTGACCCCGAAACGATATACTCTGTCCTGTATGGCACGATCGTCATCACGATGATTAAAAATATTATCCACTCCAATGTAAGCAGTCAGATCGTTACCGAAATCTTTTTCAAGAACCATGTTCCATATACCGAAGGATTTTTCATTATATTGTGCCTTCTTTCTTGTGTATACGCCATGCTGATCGGCCCCCCACGTATCATCGATAGAAACGGAATTACTGTCAAGCATATGCATATAATAGCTGCCCCAAAAAGCGCCTCTAATATGGGAACTTTCATTTTCATAATTCAAGCCGATATCAATTTTCTGCTTTGGCTTATCCAATAAACGATGGGGCATATCCGGATCACTGGCATTGACGGCATGCAGTAATGTATACCCTAACTTTGCCGACCAATGTTTATTAAATTTGTGTCGGAGCTCAGCTTCAATACCTGTAATTTTAGCTTTTCCCAAATTACGGAAGCTATAAATCCGATCCGGTGTTTGCCTGCCGCTTCCGTGAAAATCAAAATCAATAAGTTGTCCCGTAAAATAGCTGGTCAAATAATTTTTTATTTCATTATGAAATAGGCTGACCTTAGCAAAAGTTTTATTATTTTCTCCTTCCAAAGAAATATCAAAGTTAACAGATTTTTCCGGCTTCAAATCAGGGTTTCCTATCCAATACCAACCCCAATGGTTATCGCTCGTACCGCCGTACATTTCCCAGTTATAGTAAAGCTCACCCATTCCCGGTTCCGCATAGCCTGTTCCGATATTGGCCTTTAAGCGTCGATGGGTATTACCGTGTATATTATGAAGAATTCCCATGTTACCTGTCAGCTGACTGCCGAAAAGATTACTGTGATCGATTCGCAAGCTCGGGGTAACGGTTGTATTTTTACTGATTTGCCAATTATCCTGAACATAAGCGTATGTTTTTTCCAGCTCGGCCTCTCCAATAAGAATTTGATTCTCCCGTTCAAGAAATCCTTGCTTATAAGACTGCCCGTTATATTTTAATTTATCATTTGAAAAACCCCAGTCGTTAAGAAATCCATAATATGTAATAGGTGCGATCCATCCGGCCATTCCGTCCAATCCGACTGCGGCATAATTATTTTCAATGTCCAGTTTTTTCTTGAACGCCTGATAATGCTCTCTTAACGTACTGTCACTGATGGCATTACCTTCTCCGCCATCGCTCATTAAAGCACCGGAATAATTATTCCACAATTCTTCCGCTTCCTCATAAGATAATGGAGGTACCTCATTTCCATAATATTCACTATTCTTATCCCAAGAAAATCCGTGCTCATTTTTTATTAGCTTAAAATTATGCACTTTAGACGACGGTTTATCATCTATTCCCGCCGTATTGTCCTTCACATACAGGGATTTATCGTAATCCCACGGATCAATTGTCTGAATATAGGTCTTAGGTGCGCTCTTGAGCTGTGAACCGCTTGCACGCTCCTTTGTATGCCCGATGCCGTAGGTCAGTGCATGGATATTACCGATATATGTATTAAAATTAACATTTACATCCGTCCTGTTATGTTTCAGCCAATCCACATCACCGAGTGTGTTAAAGCCGCTGTATGCTGTGTGTCCGCTTCCGAAATGGGAGAGTATGAGTACATCATTTTCTTTTGTTTTCCCGTGATTGATATTAAACGTCCAATCAGTCCTACTGCTTTTTCCCGAATACGAAAAGCTGTAATTGTCACGTTTCATTGTGCGGTGATATACTCGCATAGGCTCTTCAAACGAACCTCCCAATAAGGGTTCCCAAGCAGTCTTATTACGCCGTTCCACAATCTCATCATCATGAGAAATACGAAAATCTATTTTTTGGTTTTTATTGAACTCATAAGTGCCGAAAACGCCGGTATTCGTTTCTTTGCCGTAATACCGCAGAGACGGTTTGAAATCATCAGTCCAGTTTTTTCCTTTTTCCCAATTTTTATACAGTATAGTGCCGACATTATCATATGTCATGCTATGATACTGATCTTTAGCGTATACCGGCATGATATCCCGCTTTGAGGCCCAACCGGCAATCTTGAATTTGCCCAGTTTCCCGCTATCGGCCCGAAGGTAAAAATTAGTCGGCAAAGCACTGGTCTCATTGGAGCTGAAATAACGAGAACTGTGATATCGCCCTTCCGCATTAAATTTGATTTCTGCTTTATTTTTAGGTGCTTGTGTAATAATATTAACGACGCCGCCAATAGCATCTGATCCGTATTTTGCACTGGCTGCACCGCGGATGATCTCAATGCGCTCAATATTTTCGGCCCCGATACGCATGAGCTCATCACCACTGCCGGCATACTTGCTCACATCACCCAAGACCGGCTGTCCATCCACCATGATTAGCGTATGACGAGGATCCGCTCCTCGAACGGAAATTCCGACCCGCCCCATAGGAGCCACAGTCCGTGTTATTCCCACCTCATTAAATACGACATCTTCTGCCGATTTCCCCTGTTTTCTCTCAATATCCTCCTTGGTGATGATCGTCGTGCTCTGGGACTCATACTTTGCCGCTTCCTTAGCCGCGTCGGCCGCTACGACGATGTCCCCTGTCGTAACGTGGGTGTCCCCCCCTACAGGACTGTCCGCCGCACAGACGGACCCGGCCAGCCAGGTCAGGACGGCACACTGCAGGAGAAGATACTTCGTCTTCCTGTTGACGTGATACTTCATACTTTTGTTCGCCTCCCTCATGTTTTCGGCACAGTTTTTTTGTTTCGGATATAGGTTCTTTATATTTTATATTGAATATAAATATCACTATCTTATTATATATAAGATAAAGAAACTTTTTCCACTCCATTCGGACCGAAAATAATCCAATCGGACAAAAATCATGAAAAATTCAATGCATTTTTTGCATAAAAGATACTTCTCTATGTATTTAAAAATACATTTATCTCTTATAGACATATAAAAAGCCGGAGCTTCCAAAGCCCCGGCTTTTTGCGATTTTCTATTCTTCTATACTATTCTACTCATACGCAGGGTACCACTTCAAGTCGTTTACGACGGCATCGGCATCTGTGACGTTCTTGCCGGCCATGCCGGTCTTGACGGCGCATTTCACTACGGCGACGGCGACGGTATGGGAGAATTCGGCCAATTTTGTCACCGGCGGCAGGACCGCCGCTCCGGGTTGCTTCGTGTCGACAATGCCTCCCAAGGAATGGGCGGCGGCGGAGATCATTTCGGCCGTCAAAAGTTTCGCTTCCGCCGCCATGACGCCGAGGCCGAGGCCCGGATAGACCAGGGCGTTGTTGGCCTGCCCGATTTCGTACGTCACGCCCTTATAAGTCACGGGGGCGGCGGGTATCCCCGTCGCAATGAGGCCGCGTCCGTCCGTCCACTCAATAAGGTCGGCCGCCTTCGCTTCGGCCAGCTTCGTCGGATTGCTGAGAGGGAAAATAAAGGGCCGCTTCGCGTACGACGCCATGCAGCGGACAATTGATTCCGTGAAGGCGCCCGGAACGGTGGATGTCCCGACAAGGATCGTCGGTTTTACAGACCTTACGGCAGCTTCCAAGTCAGTCAGTTTATCGGCACGGTCGAACTCGCTGCGCTTACGCACAAAAAATGCCTGCTCCGGTGTAAGGCCCGGCGTATCTTCAAAGAGGAGCCCTTGTTTATCGACCAGGTAAAAGTGTTTTTTCGCTTCTTCCGGCGTAAGGCCCTGCCTTATCATTTCCATGTAAATCCGCTTGGCAATCCCTGCGCCTGCAGTACCGGCACCGAAACACATGTAGATCTGATCGGTCAGTTTCTCGCCGGAAATGCGCAGACCGCCCAGGATACCGGCAAGTGTAATGATGCCCGTTCCCTGAATATCGTCATTAAAGACGGGATAGGTCGTATTGTATTTGTTCAGGATATTTGCCGCATTGTTGCGGCCGAAGTCTTCAAAGTGAAGGTAGAGCTTCGGAAAAAGAGTTTCCGCCGTTTGCACGAACTTGTCGATAAAGGCGTAGTATGCATCACCGCTGACGCGTTCGTGGCGATTGCCTAAGTAAAGAGGGTCTGCCGACAGCTCCTTGCGGTTCGTGCCGCAGTCGAGGATAACGGGCAGTACCGACTGCGGATCTATACCAGCAGCAGCCGTATAAACCATGAGCTTGCCGACGGATATATCGACGCCGTTCGTGCCCCAGTCGCCGATACCGAGGATTTCTTCGGCATCGGAAACGACGATGAGGCGAATATCCCGGCCGGCGGCACCGTTCTTCAACGCTTCTTCCACATTATCCCGAGCGTCGATAGACAGATAGACCGCATTCTGCGGATTTACGAAGAGTTCGCTGTACTGCTCGATGTTTTCCGCAATGACCGGATCGTAGATGATAGGCATGATTTCCGCAATATGCCTGCCGCAAACATAGTAAAACAATGTCCTGTTGGTATCGAATATTTGCATGAGAAACCGTCTTTTTTCCAGTCTCGTCGGCTTATCGGAATAGCGTTTATATACCTGCCGTGCCTGCTCTTCTATGGTCTGCACGTGCGGCGGCAGGATACCGACAAGGCCGAGCTTCTTCCGCTCAGCTTGTGTAAAGGCCGTGCCTTTATTTAAAAAAGGATCATTTAAGATATCGTATCCTGTTTTCATTGTATTTTCCTCCTCTGATTGCTTATGTAACATATAAACACTTCCTGCCGAGAGCAGTGCCTATATTGTACCACACTGCAGGCATTGAGAAAAAACCGGAAAAGCAGCCCCGTTACCGATTCGGTAACGGGGCTGCTTCTTTAAGGCCAATCTATGTAATTATTATTCTTGCTTTCGTTCTCCTGTGCTTTGCCGATACGGATTTACGTATTATCGGCAACGACCGCACCTACCACTGCGCCGATGACAAAGGCGGCCGCTTCATTTCCATGACCGGACGACTCGTGACGGTGTTTCTTAGGCTTGGGCGGCGGTGCTTCATGATGTGCCGGCCGGTCATTCGGCGGCGGCGGAGCGGCATAAACCATAGCCGTACCTCCGGTAAATGTCATAAACGAAGCCGCTACCATCATCATTTTCATCTTTTTGGACAAGCATAACATATCAGTCACACTCCTTTCATCAACTTTTTTGTTGATACTCGGATTATATGAAAACTCGTCTTCCTTTTCAAGTACCCGACGCATATTAAAACTATACTGTAGGAATCACGGAAACTATTTGTAAAATATGGTCGGCGGAACACAGTCAATACCGCTGTATTTACCGCCATTTCATCAGTTCGGCAGACGATTTCGGCAACAATAAAAGCGGCACCGCTTCTGTCGGGAGATGCCGCTTTTATACGCTTTTAATACAGCTTCTTATAGATTTCGTAATAATCCGCCTCCGTGAGAGGGACGAAATTATTGTCGGTCAGCCGTTTTTGGTTAATCGCAACGGAATGTGCAAAATCCTTCAAGTCTCCTTTCGTTACACCGTATTCGTGAAGCGCTTTTTTCGGTAAGATGACGTTGAGAAGATTCTCCAATTCTTCATAGACCCTATGCGTTTCCGTACCCAACATATCTGCCAGAAACGCGTTGAGGACGGCGATTTCCCCATCCCGTTTCCGCTCCATATAAGCATTCATAACGCCTGTAAACATGGCATAATTCGATTCTCCGTGGGCCACGTGATATGCGGCGCCCAAAGGATAGGACAGGGCGTGGACGGCAGCGCATCCGGCATTGCCGAAGGCGATGCCCGCATACGTGGAGGCCAGGAGGAAGTCGCCATGCAAGGGAAACCGCGCCTCCTGCCCGTGTTCCCTAATCTGCATGTAGCCGCCGAGAATCTTTTCCATGGCCTTATAACCGAAAAGCTTCGTCGTTTCCGACGCTTTCGGTGAAAGGGCCGACTCGACGGCATGAACGAGTGCATCAATGGAACTGGCGGCGAAACTGTGCCACGGCAAAGTTTTCAGCAGTTCCGGCACGAGTATCGCCTCGTCCGCATAAAACGCATCTACGGCGAGGCCTTTCTTCGTGTGCCGGCTGTTGAGTGCAAGGACAGCGACATTCGTCACCTCGCTGCCGGTACCGCACGTCGTCGGCACAATCACGAGCTCCCGTCCTTTTTCGGGCAGAACCTTGTCGTCATATAAATCGAGAATCGGGCTGACCTGCTTTAACGTAAAAAATTTGGCCAAATCAATAATCGTACCGCCGCCGACAGCAACAATCCGCTTCGGTTCCCCTTTTATATCCGCATAAATCGCCTCGGCCATATCATCGGACGGCTCACCGGCACCATATTTCTCTTGAAAAACAACTTGGCACGGCAGCTCGAATCCGGCAAAATACGAGTCGTAAATATAGCGGTTCGTGAGCAGTAAATCGTCGGCTCCAAGTTCCAAGGCATCCACCAACTGACGACACGACGCATACTGCGAAACCCGCACACGCAACAAAATCTCCTGCATACAAACTCCCCCTTCATAAAACACCGGCTTACGGCCCCATTATACTACAGTGCAAGCAGTGAGCAACGAGAGGCCGTTCCCCCGTATCAGGCCGCAAATACCATTTCCCGGCAGCCGTCTCGACAAGAATCGTATGCAACGGCACTTCATTTATTTCTTGCCACGCCGCTGATATACCCATGTCCGCCACGAGCCGCACATTCTCATTCTTGTAGCCCCGTGTCCGCGACGTATCGCGTCGATTGTAAGAAATCATCACACGGCAAGGCCTCTCCAACGCTTCCAGCAAGAACCGAATCTGTCTGCCGTAGCGCAGGGAATCAACCATATCTCCCATGGCCGGCGCGTAGGCACCGCCTATAACCGCAACGGTCCCGTCCAGCTCTTCCGTCGCCTGCAGGCCCGTACGAATGCAGCCAATACCCTGCTGCAGGAAGTGTTCCTTCATATAGGCGGCGCGGCGTACTCCTTCATCCACCGAAAGGGGCGTGTAATCACCGCTGCCGTAAAGGTCGGCAAGTTCCGTACCGGCAATTACGACGACCGGGTATATGCGCACCATGTCGGGCTTCAGTCTGCAGACACGGGCCGTCGTCTCGGCAAGGCTCGCCCAGTCTTCACCGGGCAGGCCGGGCATGAGCTGATGTCCGACAGTGAAGCCGAAATCCCGTAAGAGAGCCGTCGCCGTCTCGACGTCCGCCGCCGTGTGGCCCCGTTTAGCTGCGGCGAGGACAGTATCATCCATGGACTGGACACCGAGCTCTACCGTTGTCAGGCCGTAGCACTGCAGCCGCCGCAAGATTTCGGGCGTAATGCAGTCGGGACGCGTCGAGCAGCGCAGGCCTCCAATCGTTCCGGACGCCAAGGCCGCATAGGCGGGCGCAAGCAGTTCCTCCTGCAGGCGCACGTCAACAGCCGTAAAGCTGCCGCCGTAAAAGGCGACTTCCCAATGGCGCTTTACGCCGCGTATATAAGCTTCAATCTTGGCGGCCACATCAGCCCCGGTCGGTACGGACTGCCGCCCCGTAATCTTATGCTGGTCACAAAAGACGCACCGATACGGACACCCTAAGTGCGGAATAAATACGGGAATGACCGATTTTTTCATAGAGACTCCTGTGAAAAAAGGCCGATGCTGTCGCATCAGCCTTTTACTTTTCCTGTTATCAGAACGACAAGGCGTCCATTTTTTCCAGTGCCGCATAAGCGGCATGCTGCTCGGCGGATTTTTTCGTCTTGCCCGACCCCGTTCCCATGGTTACGCCGTTGACGACAACTTCCATGAAAAAGGTCTTGTTATGATCCGGCCCTTCTTCATGACAGAGATGATAATGAATATCCTGCGTGCCGTCCCGCTGCAATAATTCCTGGAAATAGGTTTTATAATCTTTACCGTACACACCCTTATCGACAAGCTGCAAGTACTTGTCCAATTGAGTCAGGATAAATTCGCGCGCCGCACTGTATGAAGCGTCCATATAAATCGCTCCGACGACGGCTTCAAAAGCGTCGGCCATAATGCTGTTACGCGTCCGGCCGCCCGTACGCACTTCACCTCTGCCGAGAAGCAAATAGTCACCCATGTGAAAAGCCGCGCACGCACAAGCCAGCGGTTCTTCGCTGACGACACTGGCACGGGCCCTGGTCAACTTTCCTTCGGGCATGTCGGGATAGCGGCGGTACAAGTATTCGCCGACGACCATGTCCAACACGGCATCACCTAAGAACTCTAACCGTTCATTGTGCAGACTGTGATGAGTCTTATCTTCATTCGTATACGACGAATGGGTCAATGCCTGATCGAGCAGTCTCCAGTCCGAAAAAGGATGTAAATGTAATAGTTCTGTAAACCGTTCAAGCTGCTCTTTTCTTGCCTTATTCATTTATAAACACTTCACTTACGCCTCTGTATATTTTTTAAATAACAATGTCGCATTGTGGCCGCCGAATCCGAAGGAATTGGAAATGGCCACCTTTACATCTGCTTCTACGGCCGTATTGGGCACGTAGTTCAAACCGTATTTTTTCAATTCGTCATCCACCTCGACGAGGTTGATCGTCGGGTGCACCTTACCCGTGTAAACGGTCAGGGCGCAGGCAATAGCTTCAACGGCACCGCCTGCACCGAGGAGATGGCCCGTCATGGACTTGGTCGAACTGATAAGCATATCTTTCGCGTGCTCGCCGAATACGCGGGAGATGGCGACCGATTCATTCAAATCGTTAAGGTGTGTCGATGTACCGTGAGCATTGACGTAGTCCACTTCGCGCGTGTCGATATGCGCATCGTCGACGGCAAGCTGCATGCACTTGGACTGCTGCAATCCTTCAGGCGCAGGCGCCGTAATATGATAGGCATCGGCGTTGCTGCCGTAACCGGCAAGTTCGCAATAAATGTGAGCACCCCGTTTACGGGCGTGTTCCAATTCTTCGAGAACGACGACACCGGCACCTTCACCCATGACAAAACCGTCGCGGTCTTTATCGAAAGGACGGGATGCGTGCTCCGGGTCGTCGTTACGCGTGCTCAAGGCTTTCATAGCGGCAAAGCCCGCTACGGCACCGGGAGAAACGGCGGCCTCCGTCCCGCCTGCAACGGCGGCATCGAGCTCACCGCGCTGAATCATGCGGAAAGCGTCGCCAATCGAGTTCGTTCCGGTCGCACAGGCCGTGACGACACTGGCACAGTGCCCTTGCAGGCCGAAGGTAATGGAAACCTGACCGGACGCCATGTTGGCAATCATCTTGGGAACGACGAAGGGATTGACACGGGCCGGGCCCTTGTCGAAGAGGCCTTTGTATAAGTTGTGGAGTGTTTCCATGCCGCCGATACCCGTACCGATAATCGTGCCGATACGGTCGCGGTCTTCCTTCTCCAGATCCATGCCCGAATCGTCCAAAGCCAGTTTCGTCGCCGCTACGGCATATTGTGTGGACGGATCCATGTGCCGCGCTTCTTTGCGGTCAATACTGTAATCGGAAACATTAAAATCCTTGACTTCGCCGGCAATGCGTGCCGTATACTCGGACGCATCAAAACGGGTAATCGGGCCGATACCGCTTTTACCTGCCAACAGTGCCTCCCAAAAAGCGTCTTTACCGTTACCGACAGGCGAAATAACCCCCAACCCGGTAACTACTACACGTTTTTCCAAAATGTTCACCTCATCATTCAAAAATCAGTACCTTATTCGGGAATGGCTTCCATCTCGCGTTTAAGATAAGCAAAAATTTCTTTCACCGATAAAATATCGTGTATTTCCTGCATCCGTCGTCCCGAAAAGACCAGCCCCGTTTCAACATCTCCCTGCTGAGCGCGTGTCAAGGCACGAATAATACAGTACTTGTGACTGCATTTTTTAAGACACGTGTCACACACATCCGGACGCGGCGCTTTTTCCAGGAGAATTTTTTCCGCGAACGGCGTACGGATAGCCTGTCCCGGCAAGCCTACCGGGCTATGCACGACGACGAAATCTTCAGGCTTGTTGGCGCGAAGATAGACCTTCTTCAATTCGTCCGATCCGTTCGCTTCCACGCTGGCGGCAAAACGACTGCCCATTTGCACGCCGTTCGCGCCGAGACGCAGCATGTCGGCAATATCTTCACCGTGCAGGACACCGCCGGCGCCGATGACCGGCAGGTCCACGGCAGCCCGCACTTCCGGCACGATTTCACGACTTGAGCGGTTTGTTCCCAAATGGCCGCCCGCTTCGGCACCTTCCACGACGATTGCCGCGGCACCGAGAGATTTGGCTATTTTAGCTAATTTTGCAGAAGAGACGATGGGCACAATAGGGGTACCCGATTCTTTTCCCCATGCGAACATATCTCGGGAAAAGCCCGCTCCTGCAACAATCAGATCGATTTCTTCATTAATAGCGGTGGTCACAAGGCCTTTAAATTCGCGGGCTGCAACCATCACGTTAATTCCTATTATTCCGGTGGGCGATAATTTTCTCGCCAGTTTTATTTCCGATCGTAATTCTTCAAAGGGCATACCGGATGCCGCAATCAATCCTATACCGCCCTCATTGGCAACGGCAGATGCCAATCTTGCCGTAGACAAACGAATTGCCATGCCGCCCTGCACAATAGGCACCTTTGCAGTAAGCTTACCGATCTTCAATTCAGGCAGCTTCACTTTACTTTCCTCCAGTCAAGATCCCGAACGGGGACGAGCCCGTGCCCTTCCCCGAAACGGGTCTTATTGCTTGCTTACGCTTTCTTTTCCTTTTCGATATAATCAACCGTATCTTGGACGGTTTTGATTTTTTCTGCAACATCGTCAGGGATTTCAATATTAAATTCTTCCTCGAAAGCCATGATCAATTCAACGATGTCCAAGGAATCAGCGCCTAAATCATCGATGTAAGCAGCTTCCAGCTTAACTTCTTTTTCGTCAACGCCGAGCTGTTCTACAACGATACTTTTAACTTTCTCAAAAGTCGCTTGTTCGCTCATCTTGCTTCACCCCCTTTCGATGTAGTATGAATCATAACAGCATAACCCAATTTATAGTATTACATTACCATGCCGCCGTCAACATTGAGGACCTGGCCCGTAATGTATCCGGCCTTGTCGGAAGCGAGAAAGACAACTGCCTGGGCAACTTCTTCCGGCGCCGCAGTCCGGCCGAGAGGAATAGCCTTGATCATTTCTTTTTTGACCTCATCACTGAGGACCGCCGTCATGTCCGTATCAATACAGCCGGGCGCCACCGCATTGGCCCGAATGCCGCGGGAGGCCAGTTCTTTGGCGACGGACTTGGTAAAGCCGATAACGCCTGCTTTCGCAGCGGCATAATTCGCCTGACCGGCATTTCCGGTCTGACCGACGACGGACGTCATATTGATGATAACGCCGCAACGCCGCTTCATCATGATTTTCGTCACACCCTTAGTACAATAGTACATACCTGTCAGGTTCGTATCGATGACGGACTGCCAATCGGCGGTCTTCATACGCATGAGAAGACCGTCACGCGTAATGCCCGCATTGTTTACGAGGATGTCTACAGTGCCGAATTTCTCCTGTACCGCCGCAATCATGGCCGTAACGGCCCCCTCATCAGCCACGTCGCACTGCATGGCCGCAGCCGTGCCGCCGGCTTTTTCAATGATACCGACCGTTTCTCCCGCCGCCGACGTATTTCCGGCATAAATGACGGCAACTTTCGCACCTTCCGCCGCCAAGGCGACGGCAACGGCGCGGCCGATACCGCGGGATCCGCCCGTGACGACAGCCGTTTTATCCTGTAACAACATATCAGTTGCCTCCTTGAAGATATTCGAGTGTTTTTTGTAAAGACGGAATATCTTCCACATTTTCACTATGAACAGCTTTATCTATCTTCCGGTTAAAGCCGCTCAGCGTTTTGCCCGGACCGACTTCGACGAAGTTCGTTGCGCCGAAGGCGATGATTTGCTTCGTGCAGTCCACCCACAAGACGGGGCTGGCGGCCTGTTTGACAAGGGCCGTTTTGACAGCTGCGGCGGACGTTTCAATTTGCCCGTCCACGTTGGCCACGACGGGCACAACCGCATCATTAATCGTAATCGTGTCCAACACTTCCGCCAATCGTTCGGCAGCCGGTTTCATGAGGCTGCTGTGGAAGGGGGCACTTACATGAAGCATGACGGCCCGTTTCGCACCGGCCCCCTTCATGTCTTCTACGGCCTGTTCGACGGCCTTCGTGCTGCCGGCAATGACGATTTGGCCGGGGCAGTTGAAGTTGACCGCTTCGACGACACCGCTGCGGGCCGAAACGGCGGCGCATATGTCTTTAATCTTTTCTTCATCCAGGCCGAGGATAGCCGCCATGGCGCCTTCACCGAGAGGAACGGCTTCCTGCATGTATTGGCCGCGCTTACGAACCGTGCGAACCGCGTCGGCGAAGGAGAGCGCTCCTGCCGCTACGAGAGCCGAGTATTCACCCAAACTGTGGCCGGCAACGATGTCCGGCTGCAGGCCTTCCGCCGCAAGAATTCTACAGCATGCCGTGCTGGCCGTCAGGATGGCGGGCTGTGTATTATAGGTTTTCATCAGTTCCTCATCGGGACCTTCGAAGCACAGCTTCGTCAGAGAAAAGCCCAACGAGTCGTCCGCTTCTTCAAAAACTTGCCGCACGACGGCGTACGTGTCGTACAGGTCTTTAATCATGCCTACTTTCTGTGCGCCCTGTCCGGGAAATACAAATGCTTTTTTCACGCCTCCACCTCTCTCTTTAATACCACTTCATGACCATGCCGGCCCAGGTCAGGCCCGCGCCGAATCCGGCGAGGACGACGACGTCGCCGCGTTTGATGCGGCCTTCCCGGTGCGCTTCATCAAGCGCAATAGGGATGGACGCGCCCGACGTGTTGGCATATTTATCAATGTTGACAAAGACTTTTTCCATCGGTAAGCTGAGCCGCTTGGCTGCAGACTGAATAATGCGTATATTGGCCTGGTGCGGCACGAGTAAATCGATATCCGCTTTGGTCAAGCCGGATTTTTCCAAGGCTTTTTCCGCCGTTTTGCCCATGACCCTGACGGCAAACTTATATACTTCCTTCCCGTCCATGTGAATATACGTCAATCCTTTTTTACGAGCATCATCTGTCGGCAGAATCGCAGTGCCGCTGGCAGGGATATTGAGGAATTTGCCGCCGTTGCCGTCAGCACCCATATCCATCCCCAAGATGCCGTAGCCTTCCGGAACGGGACCGAGAACGGCAGCTCCTGCGCCATCTCCGAAAAGAACGCACGTATTACGGTCTTTGAAGTCCATAAAACGGCTGAGGATTTCCGCACCGATGACAAGGATCCGGTTATACATGCCCGATTCGATATACTGCGTACCCGTAATGACGCCGTACGCAAAACCCGAGCAGGCGGCATACAAGTCGAAGACGGCCGCGTTGACGGCACCCAGATTGGCCTGGACGATACACGCCGTCGACGGAATCGTCATATCCGGCGTAAGCGTGCAGACGATGATTAAATCAAGATCTTCCGGCTTTGTGCCGGACTGCTCCAGCGCCTGCCGCGCCGCTTCCGTACAAAGATCGGATGTATTTACCCCTTCCGGAGCGAAGCGGCGTTCTTTTATGCCCGTTCGAGTACTGATCCACTCATCCGACGTATCGACGATTTTCGCCATGTCGTCATTCGTTACTATCTTGTCAGGTACGGCATGGCCCGTACCTAAAATGCCTGCCGCCTTAGCTTTCAGATTCATCACGCTTTTCCTTTTCCTCTTCTTCTTCAATGCTGACGCGAATGTGGCCGACCACATCCTGTTCCGCCAGTTCACCGGCTACACGCACGGCATGGCGAATAGTCTTCGCCTTGGAACTGCCGTGACAGATAATGAAACTGCCGTCAATACCGAGCAGCGGCGCTCCTCCGTATTCCGTAAAATCAAAGCGCCTTTTCAATTTCTTGAAAGCCGGCATAACCGCCATAGCGCCGATTTTAGCCAAAATACCGCCGGTGCGTATAGAATCCTTCACGAGCTGCATAATAAATAACGCTATGCCCTCGCCAAATTTAAGAATAACATTGCCTACAAAGCCGTCACAGACAACGACATCGACGATGCCGTCGGGAATGTCACGCCCTTCAACATTACCGTAGAAGGAAATAGTCTTCGTCTGCTCAAGCAGTCCGTACGCCGCCTGGGAAAGTTCATTCCCTTTCGTCGCTTCGGCACCGATGTTGAGAAGGCCGATCTTCGGCGTCGTGATACCGAAAATATACTTTGCATAGTGCGAACCCATAATGGCGGCCTGAACGAGGTGTTTCGGCTTACTGTCCGAGTTGGCTCCCGAATCGAGAAGAACGCTGACCCCCTTTTTCGTAGGCAGGGGCGTAGCAATACAGGGACGCTCAATGCCCTTGATGCGGCCGAGACCCAAAAGAGCGGCCGTAACTGCCGCACCCGTGCTGCCTGCGGCAACAACGGCATCGCATTCGCCTTCTTTTACAAGATTCGTAGCAACCACAATGGAGGCATCTTTCTTCTTGCGAATGACCTGAGCGGGATGCTCATCCATTTCAATCACTTCGCCTGCATGGACTATGGAGAGACGCTTTGACTCGCTTACACCGTGCCGCTTCATGACGGCCCGTATTTTATCTTCCTGCCCTACGAGAACTACATCGTATTTATCCGACTGCACGGCTTCAATGGCGCCTAAAACGATTTCTTCCGGCGCATAATCTCCGCCCATAGCGTCTACAGCTATTTTCATGCGTTACCGCCTCTTATTCCAAAGATTCAATAATAAATTTAGCCCGAAATACTTCTTTCGCGTTCTTACGGATTTTCACCCATACATAGCGTTTGCCCTCCCGTTTCCGGATGACTTCGGCCTGGGCGACCAGCTTGTCACCGACCGTAACGGGCTGCTTATATTTTACATTGCCTACGGTCATAATACAAACGGGAATATCCAAGACGGATTTTGCCAAAGAACTCGCTTGAGCGTATAAGTACTGAGACTTTACAATATGAGCGTCGTCAACCATGTCGGCCATCGCCGTCATGACGGAAATACCGCTTTCGCCGGGAATACGCTCAATGAGCTCACCTACAACGCCGACAGACTTGGTGCCCGACCCTGCCGCAACGGCGCGCTGTTTAATGCGAATGCGCAGTTCCGGTATGGCCAGAGCCAATCGATCGAGACGAATCGTGGCGATGCTGACGGAAAAGGCTTCCGCCAATTCTTCATCGTTAATAAAAGGATTTTCTTCTATTCGCTTTTTCAGCAGCTTATGCCGCTCATCCCGACTGACTTTTTTCATATTGCCACCATAGTTTATGACCAAGTATTAATAGTACCTACTACGAAAAAATTATATATTGTTTTCTCTTCTTTTGCAAGAAAAAAGTATGCATCGCCCATTATTACTGCAATATACGGGCGATGCATGTGTGCGTATCTTTTATGCGCCTTAGTACTTGTCGAAATCCATGTTGTTGAGGATGTCTTTGAGTTTAATCAGCTCGTCTTTAGTCATTGTAATCCCCTTGGTCATGGCCTGATAATCGGGGTCCCATGAACGCAAATCAAATTTTGCGGCTCTGTTGTTCCAGCTGATATAGGTCAATTCCTTACGCCAGCCGTCTTTATTTTCCGATAAGGTGCCGCAAATGTCTTCAATGTTAAAATTGAGCTGTACCATATTGTATCTCCCCTTTAAGCGGCCGTTGTGCCGATAAATAAAATTCTTTTACGCCAAAATAACTATACATAATAATACCAAATCTCGTATTAATGTCAATGTATCGCCTCTTATTCAATGGCTCATCTTTCTTTTTTTGAAAAGTCCGCCGTGCGCTTCCTGAATATCAAAAATCGAGATAAACGCATTGGGATCGATTGCCGTAACGGCATCGCGGAGCTGCATAATTTCCAGACGGGAAACGACGCAGTAAAGAACCCATGTATGCTGCCGCGCATAGGCGCCTTCGCCGTGCAGCATAGTGACGCCGCGGTGCAGGTCCTGTGTAATGCAACGCGATACTTCTTCATCCTTTGAGGTGACAATGAGGATTCCTTTCATTTCGTCGAGACCGTTGGAGACGATGTCGATAACCTTGTAAGCAATAAAATACGCAATGAGAGAATACATGGCGCTGTTCCAGTTAAAGACGAAACCGGACACGCCGAGAATAAAGAGATTGAAGAACATAATAATCTCGCCCACGGAGAAGGGCAGTTTCCGGTCCCAAATGATGGCGAGCATTTCCGTACCGTCAAGGGATCCGCCCCAGCGGATAATGAGGCCGACACCGATACCGATAATAATGCCGCCGAAGATGGTCGACAGAAAGGGATCCTTCGTAACGGGTTCCAAGTGGATGAGTTTGCTCCAAATGGAGAGCCATAGGATGGAATAGAGCGATGCCACTGTAAAATGAATGCCGATTTTTTTATAGCCCATAACAAGAAAAGGCAGATTCAACAGGACAATAAATACGCTGAAGCTGATGCCCGTTATGTGGGCCGCCATAAGGGATATACCGACGACGCCGCCGTCAATGACGCTGTTCGGCGTGAGGAAGACATCAAGGCCCAACGTGTATATGAGGGAACCGAAAGCCAAGCCGACGGCCCGTAATAAATACATGGACACCGATGACATCAAGTTTTCTCCTTTTTCCGTAAATAACGCAGGCCTATAATCCAGGCGACAAAATCATCCACCGGTTCGGGCGGGTATTGCCATGCCGCCGGAATAAAACGACGCCAGCCTCTTCTCGGCGTGTGTCGCCAGTAGAGGGCGCGCCCTTCGACAGTCGTGAATTTTTCGTTCACAAGCGTGAAGGTCACGTCGCCGTGACCTTCGGCAATCCAGTCCGTAAGAATCTTGCCCAGGCGGTGATGATTCGTACCGTCGCCCATGACAATAAGTCGGAAGAGCCCCTTATCATAGTAAGTTTGGACATATGACAAGAGGTCTTCCGTCGAAATAATATGCTTTTCCGCTAAATCCCCGTTCTCGGTCAAGACGGCAATCCCCGTTTTGACCGACCCCGGGTCAACGGCAAGAATCATGATTGTCTCCCCTCAGCGCCGATCCGGTTCAACGCGTACGTCGATTTTAAGAGGGCCTGCCGTATAGACATTTTCCGTTGCAAAGGCGCGCAGCGTCACGCCCGTCGAACTGTACGACTTGAGCTTCGATATGGATTCAAACATTTCCACCGCCGTAAGAGAACCCACATTGCCGCTCAAGGGATCCGGCAGAATGCCGCCGGCTTGAGCATTGCGGTTGACGTTGTGGAGAAAATGCAGAAGCTGCAGTTCCGCACCGGCCGCTACCTGATCACTCGTAAAGTGTTCGGAGTATACTTCCTGCCCTCTGCGATAAATGAGGTTGTTATCGTAGATGAGAACGTGTACCAATGCCGGTTCACCGACTATGATGTTGCCTGCCGCCGTGACGCGGACAAGCTTATTTCCCTTCGGTGCTTGACTGAGCTGCTGCACGGTGGCATCAAATTCATCGGGAGTGATATAAAGAAGAATCGCCTTTTCATCTTCAATGCCGAGGCGCAGGCGAATCATCGTGTTAATACGCGCCATAATACTGCTCAACCGGGTACGCGTTTCGTCTTCGCTCTCACCGGAGTTGAGAACGGCACTGGAGAGGACCTCGCCGACACGGAAAAGAACGGTTCCCTCCCGCACGGTGGTCATCGTTTTATTCAGGAGCCGATTTCGTTCGTCCAAGGCGGCGACAGTCTTCGTAAGGCGCGACTTCGTCTGTTCCAGTTCTTCTATTTCCCCTTGAGCGGTTGCAAGGTTGGCATTTGCTTCGTCATAGGCGGCTTGGACAATATCGAGCTGGCTGGCCGCATCGTCACGCGCCGCCTGAACCTGATCCAAGTCGAGCATAGTCAGGTGCAGCTGCTCGTTGGCATCGTCAAGCTGTTCTTCCTGCGAGGCGAGGAGCTTCCCGTTTTCGGTGAGAAGATTATTCTTTTCCTGCATTTCCCCGGCCAGGCGGTCCGCTTCCTGCAGGAGCTTATCGCGCTGTGTTTCAAGCTCCGCCTGTTGCCGGCGCAGCTGGGCCATACCGAAAAGAGCGACACGTGCGTTTTCCGAGAGAACCGACATAACGCCCAAGGTGACAGCGGCAATGCTGATGCCCGTCATTATCGTGACGAGAATGGACGTGTATTTAGGCCGCAGGCCTAAGATCTTAATTTTGCGCTTCCCCACTTTGGAGCCGATCTTGTCGCCCAAATAGGCAATGATCCCGCCCATTACGGCGAGAACGACGAGCATAAACCAACCCGATTCCATACGTATCCCTCCTTTCCGCCCGCCATCCGACCTGCGAGGCATGTAATATGTAATATTATATCATACTTATCCAATCAATTTGGGGCCATATACAAAAATTGTGTTGTCCTTACCGCTTACAAGGACAACACAAGACGGTCGTTTAACCGGATTTTTTATAAATGAGACAGACGCCGGCAAAACCCGTAATGATGTCCGGCAAGAACGCGGCCACATAAGGCGGAATCCTGCCGCCGCTTCCCATAGCGTTGGACAGTGTCATAATCGCGTAGTAAATGAAAATGACCACGACGCTGATGCCGAAGCCGATGGACGAGCTGCCGCGCTGCTTTTGCAGGCCCAGGGGCGCGCCGACGAGGGCGCAGACGAGGCTGGCCAGGGGCATAGCAAAACGGTTATACATTTCCACCTTCATCTTATTCGTATCGACGGCATTGTTATCCAAGATCTTAATCTGTTCACGCAGTTCGCGAATGGTCATTTCATCCGGCTTTTTCTGAGACTGGGCGATTCTGCCGGGTCGCTGCGAAATGGGCAGTATTTGATGATCAAAGGTCATGGTCCGCGTCACTTGCTGATTACTGCCGGAGAGATCGTAAATGATGCCGTTGTGCATGACCCATTTTCCGTCTTCCCATTCGGCGTATTCCGCCTTTTCCACACGCATGAGCATGTCATCTTCGAATTCCTGAACAGTCAGCTCTTTCAGCCGTTTTTCAGAGTCGTCATACTGGCGGGCATAGAGAAGACTTGATATGTCCGCCCCCTTCACATCTTTCAGTATAATGTGATCCTGTGTTGTCGGTTGGGCGTTGTTCTTGACTTCTTCATTAATAATGCGGTTGTACGCATTATTCGCCTTGGGCACGACAAACTCGTTAAAGGCGGTCGTACCGAGAGAAATACAAAAAGCCGTAATAAAAATAGGCATGGCAAGGCGCAAAAAGTTCTGTCCCCCCGAACGCATGACGATAATTTCACTGGCTGCGGACATACGTCCGAAGGCCATGAGGGAACCCAAGAGGACGGACATGGGAAAAGTAATAACGATAATAGACGGCAGGGCAAGGATTAATATACGCAAAGCCGCCCACAAAGAAGCGCCGTATTGATTGATCAAATTGGCAATTCTATATAAGGTGCCCGTGCCGACAAAAATACTTGTAAAGGCGCAGACGCCGAAGAGAAACGGCCCTATAAATTCTTTTAATATATACTTGTCCAGTATTCGCATTGAATTCTCCTGACCGATTACATCGTAAAGTCTTCGCCTAAGTAGTTTCTCTTCGCCAACTCATTACGGGCGATAGATTCGGGATCACCTTCGAGGAAGACCTTCCCTTCGGCCAACAGATAGGCTTTGTCGACGATGCGTAATGTTTCGCGCACATTGTGATCCGTAATGAGGACGCCCATGCCGCGTTTTTTGAGATGTGTAATAACACCCATAATGTCGTTAACCGCCAAGGGATCAATGCCTGCAAAGGGTTCATCCAACAAGATAAAGGACGGATCCATGCAAAGGCAACGGGCGATTTCGACGCGCCGCCGCTCGCCGCCGGAAAGCTGAATGCCCGGACGGTCTCGCAAGGCGCTGACGGAAAACTCGTCCATCAGAGATTCAGCCTTTTGCTGCTGTTCTTCCTTGGAAATGCCGGCAGTCTGCAGCATGGCGAGCAAATTTTCTTCTACCGTAAGGGTGCGGAAGATAGAGGCTTCCTGCGGCAAGTAACCGATACCGTGAGCACCGCGCTTGTGTATTGGCAGATGTGTCACGTCGGCATTGTCAATATAGATGGTACCGGACGTGGGCTTTTCAATGCCGACAATCATGTAAAAGGTCGTCGTCTTGCCGGCGCCGTTGGGTCCGAGAAGGCCTACAACCTGTCCTCTGTCGACGCGAACGGACACGCCGTTGACTACGTTGCGGCCGTTATATGTTTTGATCAGGTTATTCGTCTTTATGAACATGAATGCTCCTGCCGATTAGCCGTTATCCGTCGGCACGATGACGAGTGTCGAGCGGCTCATGGCCTGAGCCGAGTTGTCGGCCATCCGAATCTGTACGTTATCGCCTGTCAGGCTGTTACCGTTCTGATTGGCCTGTACGTTGCCGAAGAGGTTGATGACGCCGTCGTCATTGCCGGGTGTCTGCGTGTATTCGGCCTTGTCCGAATATGCCGTGAGATTATCCGCAGGCGACTCAATATGCACGTTGCCCGTACCGACAGCAAGGATTTTCTTTGTCCACGCATCAATGTGGTCGGCCCACATTTGCGAGCCGTCCGCTTCCAGGTAGCCGTTTCCCGTGACGATGCCGTAGTCCTGATCAAGATAGTATTCCACCTGATCGCCGTTCAGCTTCTTATCGCCGTATATGCCGCGCACATCGCCCGTTGCGATGACATAATTCTTATTGGTCGAGTGCAGTTTTGCCGCCGTCAAATGCATATCCGGCTGCTGTACCGTTACATTGCCGTCCATATCCGCTTCGGCCGTCTTCAAGTTATAAACGGCTTTATCACCGGTCATGGTCGCTTGATCGCGAACGATGACGACATTGCCCGTCGCCGTGGCAATTTGCGTTTTACCGTCATACTGCATGGCATCGGCCATGACGGACACGGCCGGTTGCGATGCTGCCGCCGCTGCACCGGCAATACCGCCTAAAACGGCAACGGCCAGGAGGGCCGCATATGTATAAGATATAGTCTTTTTCATCGCTTATTCTTCCCCCTTGGTCACGCGTGCATGTCCGGTCAGGTTTACCTTGTCGAGGGCCGCATTCGTTTCAAACGTATCGGCGCCGAGTTCCGTCGTATCGGCTCGTTTAATGGTCACCTTGCCGCCTTTTATGCCGTGAGTATCCATATTATAATACACACTCCCGTCGGTCTGCAACGAATCGCCTTTGTTCGTCGTCGCTTCTAAGGGAGCCTTGATTTCAATGGTTCTGGCCTTGCGGTCCACAATGCCCTGATCCGCCATGACGGTCAGTTCCGTATCGTCGGACACGAAAGTGCCTTTCGGCTTAATAAAATAGGTTTTGCCCGTTTCGGGGTCGACGAGAATTTTCTGTGCCGTCAGATGCCAGACCAGCTTCCCGTCCTGCCGTTCTTCCAATTCGGAGCCGTTAAACTCGACGAGTTTTTCCGTCAGTGCCTCCTGGGGCTTATCGCTGTCCTGCAGGAGCAGAACGAGAGCGACGACAAAGGCCAGGACAACTGCCGCAATAATCAGTGACAGTTTATTGTTTCGAATCCGTTGCATCATAGGCGGTTATGACCTTTCCTTCCTGCAGCGCCGTCATTTCTTCGGGCAGCGTACTCCACCGATGTTGGAACCAAAGCCATTCCGTCGGGTGGTCTTTAATAAATTTCTCCGTTATAATGGCGGTCCTGCGCGTCAAGGCCGCAATATCCGCCTCCTTATTGCCCGTGTCTTCATAATATATGGGCTCACCTATATATACACGCTGACGGTGATCTTCGTCGTGATAGGAAAACATGGGCAGTACGGGAGAGCGAAATTTCCGGGCAAAGAGAGCCGGTCCGCGCGGCGTCGAGGCCAGCTTTCCCAAAAATATTTGGGGCACGCCGTCAAAACCGCCGTCCTGATCGGCCAAAAAACCCAGTATTTTCTTGCGTTTCAGGGCTCGTGCGGCTATTACCATTTCATTGCCGCCGCGAGCAAATACTTCCAGTCCCATGCGTTCCCGGTTTTCATTGAGAAAGCGTGTGACCGAATCGTTCGGCTGATTTTTGACAATCGTCGTCGTCGGATACCCGTAGAGCGCGAGAGACGCGCCCATCCATTCCCAGTTGCCGATATGGCCGGTCAGGACGATGACACCCTTGTCTTCAGCCAGAGCCGCGTCAAGACGTTCCCGGTCTTCCAAGGTCACATAGCGGCCGATATTTCCCCGCATCAACTTCGGCGTGTATAAAATCTCCATAAGAGATTGTCCCAAATTGGCGAAAACACCGTCAATAATGTCATTAGCCGCCTTTTCATCACAGGCCATACCGCGCATGACATGGCGTATACCGCGATCACGCTGTTTTTTCATGAGCCGCCCGATAACAGGGCCCAACTTGCGCCCCCAGGCAACAACCGTATCATAGGAGAAGAGGCAAATGAATTTTCCCACCGCCCGAACGACATGATACTGCCAACTTTTAAACACTGTTCCCGGACGCTCCCTTCATTATTGTTTCAGCTCGCCCGTACCGCTTTCATACTGCTGCAGTACAGCGTCCCATTGGCGGCGGGCCTTCAAGATATACTCACAAAATTCACGCAGCGCGCCGTGGCCGCCGGCGGCAACGGTTACAAGGTGTGCCGCTTCCTTCGCTTCGGCGCACGCATCGGCGGGAGCCGCACCCAGGCCTACCCGTTTCAGTACCGGCAGATCGTTGACGTCGTCGCCCATGTAAGCGATTTCATCAAGAGCCGTATCCGCACGAACGCACAAGTCTGGCAAGACGTCCGCCTTGCGGGCAATTCCCTGATATACATAAGAAATATGCAGATCTTCCACACGGCACGCCACCATGGGCGACAGTCGGCCCGTAATGACGGCAGTTCGTATACCTGCCGCATGAAGGAGGGATATGCCCATGCCGTCTCTGGCGTAAAATCCTTTGAGGCAGTCACCGTCCGTACCGTAGAAAAGGGTACCGTCCGTGAGGACACCGTCCACATCAAAAGCGACGACCTTTATGCGATCCGCTCCGTCCATCAGACCACTCCCTGACGCAGAAGGTCCGTCAAGTGAATCATACCGACGACCTTATTGTCGCCGTCGACGACAGGCAGGACCGTAATGGGACGAGGTTGATTCTTTTCCATAATATGCAGTGCTTCGGCAGCTAATTTATCCGACGAAATGCGGCGCGGATTCTTGGTCATCATGGCGTCTACAGGCCACTGAAGGAAGTTCGATCCCGTTTCCAGGCCGCGGCGAACGTCGCCGTCCGTCACAAGTCCCGCAAGCGTACCGTCTTCAGCCGTAACGGCTACGGCGCCGAGTCCCTTTTCAGTCATCATAAAGAGAGCGTCCTGGACCGTACTGTCTTCGCCGATGACGGGATTGTCAATACCCTTGTGCATGACATTGGCAACAGTCAGGAGAAGTTTACGCCCCAAAGCGCCGCCGGGATGAAAAACGGCAAATTGATCCTTTGTGAAATGATGGACCGACAAGAGAACGACAGCCAGTGCGTCTCCCAAGGCGAGGGCTACTGTCGTGCTCGTCGTCGGCGCCAGCCCCAGAGGACACGCTTCTTTTTCTACGGTCGCATCGAGAACGATGTCGGCAGTCTTGGCCAAGGTGGAATTCATATTGCCGACAACGGCAATGAGCTTGGCACCGATTCGCTTGAGCGACGGGAGGATATTTAAAATTTCTACGGTTTCACCGCTGTTGGAAAAGGCGAGGATAATATCGTTCACCGTGACCATACCCAAATCACCGTGAATGGCTTCGGCCGGATGGAGGAAGATGGACGGCGTGCCCGTACTGGACAAGGTGGCCGACACCTTTCGTGCTATGTGTCCGGACTTGCCCATACCCGTGACAATAACCCGCCCCGGCGATTCGACAATCATCGTAACGGCGTTGACAAACCGTTGATCCAACGTGGGCATCAATTTTTCTATGGCCTGTGCTTCCTGATGCAATACATCTTTTGCTTCTTCCAGTATATTCATTACTCATACACCTCAACGCATATATTCAAACTAAGGCATGACCGTTTCCGTGCCCGCCGCCGCAATAGCATGTATTGCCGCCATATCGCGCAATACGCCTTCTACCTGTGATAAGTAGAGCATATTCGGACCGTCGCTCAGAGCTTCGGCCGGATTATCGTGGACTTCCATAAAGACACCGTCAATTCCCGCTCCGGCAGCTGCACGAGCAAGACTGCCGATAAACTGACGCTGACCGGAAGATTTCGTACCGCCGCCGCCGGGAAGCTGCACGCTGTGCGTCGCGTCAAAGACTACGGGATAGCCGAAGGAGCGCATAACGGGGAAACTGCGCATGTCGACGACAAGATTGTGATAGCCTAACGTTACGCCCCGTTCGGTGAGCATAATATTCTCATTGCCCTGATGGACTATTTTATCGACAATGTTCTTCATATCTTCCGGCGCAAGGAACTGTCCTTTTTTCACGTTTACACACTTCCCTGTCGCCGCTGCCGCTTCGATGAGGTCCGTCTGCCTGCAGAGGAAGGCCGGTATTTGCAGCACATCCAACACTTCCGCAGCTTTTTCCGCCTGAGAAACTTCATGAATATCACTGACGACAGGCACTTGCAGTTCTTCTTTAATGTGCTGTAAAATACGGAGCCCCTCCATAAGGCCGGGGCCGCGATAGGATCTATAGGACGAGCGATTCGCCTTATCGAAAGACGCCTTAAAGATATAAGGCAATCCCAGATCTTCGCAAATGCGCTTCATTTCCCTGCCTATATTGAGAGTCCGTTCGGGCTCTTCAATAACGCAGGGACCGGCCATGACAAACAGCTTCTTATTATCGAATATGCGTGAACCGACGTGAATAGGTTTCATCACTCATTCTCCTTAGCAAAATAAGCTCGTATGCGAACGACGTCTTCTGCCGTGTCGATACCGATAAAGGTATGATTTGTTTTAATAACTTTAATCTTATAACCATTTTCAAGAACACGCAACTGTTCAAGGGACTCCGTCTCTTCCAAGGGTGACGCGGCCATAGCCGCGTACTCGGCAAGAAAATCCCGCTTATACGCATATATGCCGATGTGTTTATACGGCCGGCTTTTTTCCGTAAAAGCATGGCGCGGGAAGGGAATGAGAGAACGCGAAAAGTAAAGTGCTTCGTCGCGGCAGTTCATAACGACCTTGACAGCCCCCTTGTCGTCGTACTCCTCTTCGTTGAGCGGTACGGCAACAGTTGCCATCTGCAGTTCCGAATCCGCCTCGAAGGATTCGCACAAAGCGTCAATGACGTCAGGCGCAATGAGCGGCTCGTCACCCTGAACGTTGACGATGACGTCCGCGTCGGCGTAATGGCCCATGGCTTCAGCCAGACGATCCGTACCGTTCTTGTGATCGGCCCGCGTCATGACGGCCTGACCGCCGAAAGACGTAACGACATCATAAATGCGGGGATCATCTGTGGCCACTGTCGTTACGACCGGCTTCTTCGCTTTTGCCGCCTGCTCGTAAACGCGCTGCACCATCGGCTTGCCCGCTATGTCGATGAGAGGCTTGCCCGGTAAGCGCGTCGACGCGAAACGGGACGGAATAATACAGATAAATTTCATGACTAACCTCCCAATACGCGCTTCAGGACGCGTTTCACTTCTTCTTCACCTGCCGTGATTTCTATTTCTATACCCAATACATATAGGGGAACGGACTCGCTGCCGACAATGTCCGCCGGCAATTTGACCGCGTCTTTTTCCGTCGTCACGATGACGGCCCGCTTGGCCGCCGCAACGGCAGCCGCTTCATTCAATTCTTTTGCCGTGTACTTGTGGTGATCGTCGAAACGAATGGAGTGAACGACTGTAAAGCCCAGGTCGTCCAGCGTTTTTTCAAAGGCCGCCGGATCTCCCAGAGCTGAAAGGGCCACGATATTGCGCTCGTCGTCAAGGCTTTCGACGCTCCCGTCACCGCCCTGCCAGGAACGATACGGAATGCACCACTTGGCCCGGTGAACGGCTTCGACAATGGGAGCGGACTCGTTGTAATAGCGCAGAAGAGAGTAGAGTTTTTCCACTTCATCCCGGTCGGCCTGATCGGCCTTGGTAATAACAAAAAGACCCGCATCCTCCAACCGGTCCAGGGGCTCGCGCAAAATGCCGCGCGGCAAAAGATGTCCGTTGCCGACGGGATTGACTGCGTTGAGAAGAACTATGTCCAGGTCCCGCTTGACCTGCAAGTGCTGAAAACCGTCGTCCAACAGGATGACGTCCGGCCGAAATTCGCTCATGGCCGTTCGTCCCGTGACGGCCCGCTTTTTACCTGCCAACACGGGTATCCCCGGCAGGGAGCGCGCCAGGAGCGCCGCTTCGTCGCCTGCTTCGGCAGTTGACATGAGGACGCGCGTACCGTCGGAGACGACGGCACACCCCCTCTCGCTCGCCGAACGGTAGCCGCGGCTGAGAACGGCGACAGAATAGCCCATCTTCTTTATTTCTTTGGCCAAATACACAGTCATGGGCGTCTTGCCCGTGCCGCCGACAGTGATATTGCCGAGGCTGATAACGACGGCATCAAAGGAGGCGGCCTTTTTCATTCCCGCCGCATAGGCCTCGGCACGACGCACGGCGCCCTTTTCGTAAATCCCTTCAAGGACTTCCAAAAAAGACAAGACGAGCTCATCGCGCTTATTCTTCGGTCCGTCTTCCACTAAATTTAAAAACCGCTTGATCACGATCTCTCGCAAAGACATTATCTCATCTCCACAATTGCAATGTATCCAATAATCGCTTTAACTCATCCAAATTACGTTTCGTCGCACCCTGATTCTCATGGACGATTTCCAAACAGCTTGCACGCATGTGCGCGGCCCGCTCGGGATCGAGGAGGATATCAAGGCACGTCTGAATGAACTCGTCTTCGTTTCGAACCATAACGCAGGCACCGCGGCTGCTGAGGAGTTCGAAAATTTCCACAAAGTTAAACATGTTCGGGCCGACAACAATGGGCTTGCCGTGAGCCGCAGGTTCCAATATGTTATGGCCGCCGATACGGGCTAAACTGCCGCCGACAAAGATCAAATCGCCGATGCTGTAAACGCGTCCGAGTTCGCCGATCGTATCCAAGATGACGCCGTCATACGGCTCGGTCACGGTCTTTCCGACAGCCATATCACTGCGTTTGACCATAGTAATGCCCAAGGTCGTTCCTTCATTAATGATGAGGTCGGCCTGGTATGTGTAACGCGGCGCAATAATCAAACGAGCCTGCGGAAACTTCCCCTTTACCTTGGCAAAAGCCTTGTAAACGGGCACGTTTTCGCCTTTGTGCGTACTGCCGGCGATCATGATGGGGTATGTACCGGCCGCAAAGCCGAGCTCCTTGAGGAGGCGACACTTCTCTTCTTCCGTTACCTTGCCGTACGTCTGATCGTACTTCGTGTTGCCCGTGACGATAACCTTGTTCGGGTCGGCGCCGATGCTGATGATGTATTGCGCGTCAATGCGGCTCTGCATACAAAAAATACGAATGGACGAAAGAACATGACGCGTGAAAAAAGTAATGAGGCGATAGCGCGAAGCGCTGCGATTGCTGATGCGTCCGTTCATCATCATGACGGGAATCTCCTTGCTCTCGGCTATGCGCAGAAAGTTCGGCCAAATTTCCGTCTCTACAAGGACGATCACTTTCGGGTTAATAATGCTCAAAATACGGTTCGTAAAGTAAGGCAGATCCAAGGGAAAGTACAAGATACCGTCAGCACCGTCAATGATCTGATGGGCCATGCGAAAGCCCGTAGCCGTAACGACGGAGACGATAATAATTTCGTCCGGATGTTCCTGCCGCATTTCCCGAACAATCGGGCTGGCCGCCACGATTTCACCGACTGAAGCGGCATGAATCCAAATGGCGTTACGGTCCGATATTTTGTGTTTCAAGTCTTCCGGCAGCCAGCCGATACTCTGCTTAATACGCTGAAAAAATCCTTCTTCGCGGACAAGGCGATAAACGAGCATGGGTATGAGCGTCGCCCAATAAAGAAGAAGCAGTATATTATACAGCCAGTAGAGGCAGTGCGCCTTAATATTCACCTTCAAGTGTATTCTATCCTTCCGTTACGGCAGAGGGGTTAAATTGAACGGCATAGAGGCTCGCGTACAATCCGTCGGCAGCAAGAAGCTCGTCATGTGTACCGGCTTCGGCGATAGATCCGTGGTTGATGACGATAATCTTGTCGGCATTGCGCACTGTACTGAGGCGGTGGGCGATGACAAGGGACGTACGCCCCTGCATGAGTCGTTCCAAAGCGGCCTGAACGATTTTTTCGCTTTCCGTGTCGAGAGCCGACGTCGCTTCGTCGAGGATGAGGATGCGCGGGTCCTTCAAGATGGCACGTGCTATAGCAATACGCTGCCGCTGTCCGCCGGAGAGGGCGCTGCCCCTGTCGCCGACAACGGTGGCGTATCCGTCGGACAGTTCCTTAATGAACTCGTGAGCATTGGCCGCTTTCGCCGCCGCCACCACTTCCGCTTCCGTCGCGGCGAGGCGTCCATAGAGGATGTTGTCCATAATCGTCGCGTTGAAGAGCATCGTTTCCTGCGGTACCAGGCCGACCTGCTGACGCAGGGACGAAAAAGTCACATCACGAACGTCGATGCCGTCGATTTTAAGAGAACCTGCCGTTACATCGTAAAAACGCGGCACCAGGTTGGCAATAGTCGACTTGCCGGCACCGCTCGGACCGACAAGGGCCACGACCTGCCCGGGGTTGACGGTCAGGTTGAAATCGGTCAGGGCTGCATGAGCTTCATCATAGGAGAAATACACATGATCGAATTCGACCTTGCCGCGGACGACGTCCAAGTCACGGGCATATTTCTTTTCTTCGACATCCGCTTTCGTATCAAGCGTCTCAAAAACGCGATCCGCCGCTGCCAGCGAACGCTGGATTTCACCATAAATTTCGCTGATACGGCGTACCGGATTGGACAGGTTGACGGCATAAATAAGAAAAGCGATTAAGGCACCTGCCGTCATCTTGCCGTCGATGACGCTCATACCGCCGTACCAGATGATACCGACGACGGCAATGGCCGCAAAGAACTGAATGAACGGTGTGAGTAATGCCGTAAGGCGCGTCGTTGCCATGAGGGCCCAGAAGTTCTTGTCGTTTTGGTCGACAAAGCGGGCGATTTCATATTCTTCCCTGTTAAAGGAACGAATAATACGAATACCCGAGACGGCCTCTTCAATAAGGGACGTAATATCGGCGAGTTTTCCCTGCACGCGGTGGCCGGCCATGCGCAGACGCTTGCCGAAATAGTTGATCGTAAAGATGACGAGAGGCACGATGCCCAACGTCAGGAAGGTCAGTTTCCAGTAAAGGTAGAACATGGAAACCAACGAACCGATGAGAATAACCGCTTCCTGGACAAAGGAGATCAAGTTGTCCGCAATGGCCGTCTGCAAGGCCGTTACGTCATTGGTCAGATTGCTCATAATATTGCCGGTCTTGCGTTTATCAAAGTATGACAGAGACATGCTCTGAATGTGGCGATACAAGGTTTCGCGAATATCGTTGACTATGCGCTGGCCGATGTAGCTCATGAGGTACTTTTGCCAGAAGTAGAAGAAACCGCGAATAACAAAGAGAACCAATATGCCGATACAAATGAAGTTCAGCGTCTGCGTATCCTTATTGGCCAGTACCTTGTCGATAACGTCCTTAATCAACCAGGGCACGACGACATTGCTGAGACCCGAAACGGCCATACAGAAGACGGCGACGGCAAGTTTCTTCTTATAGGGCACGACAAAACGGAGCAGCCGCTTATAACTGTGCCAACTGTTATATTGCTTCATGGAGGTGTTTCTCCTTTATAAAGTTGAGGACGATTTCACTCGTTCGACATACGGCGCCGGGCTCTCCCATTTCGTCGCGCACGGCAAGCATGGCCGCCCCGGCCGCAGCATGCTCCTGCGGCTTCGTAAGGAGCGGGATGATGCAGGCCGCAATGTTCTCGGGCGTCACGTCGTCCTGCCAGAGTTCGGGCATAATGCGCCGGCCGGCAATAATATTGGGCAACCCTATGCTGTCCACGTGGACGAGCACCTTCGACAGCAAGTAGGTCAACCTGTTGACGCGATAAATGAGGAGCGTCGGCAGACCCATAAGAGCCGTTTCAAGCGTTGCCGTCCCGGATGCGGCAACAGCCGCGTCGGCTATGTGCATCATATCGTATACGTGATCGTCGCCGATATGTACGTCAAGACCCGCTTCAGCCGTATAGGCCTCCAAAGCCGCCTTGTCGACGGTCGAAGCGCGGGGCACGATAAACTGCACATCATCAACGGCTGCGGCAATGCGCTTCCCCGCGGCCAACATGGGCGGAAAAAGGCCGCTCACTTCCTGCATGCGGCTGCCCGGCATAAGGAGAACCGTCCGTTTGCCCGTATCAAGTCCGAAGTGCGCATACGCTTCAGCTTTGGACATAGTCGGTTTTACCGTGTCCAGAAGGGGGTGACCGCCGTAGACGACATTTGTTCCCATGTCCCTGTACATATCCGCCTCAAAGGGAAAAAGAGAGACCGCCAGATCCGTATATGCGGCTATGATCTTGCCGCGGCTCTTATGCCAAGCCCAAATGGTCGGCAAAATGTAGTAAACGACGGTAATCCCTGCAGCTTTGGCCTTCTTGATAAGACGCATGTTGAAGCCGGGATAATCGATACAGACCAGGGCATCCGGTTTTTCCCTTTCCATTACGTCCACAAGATACGAACGCAGTTTAAAAAAGAAAGGAATCTTTTTAATGATTTCGCCGACGCCGATGACGCCCAAATTTTTAATATCATATATAATGCGAACACCGGCATCACTCATGAGCTCACCGCCCATGCCGATCAGTTCTATATCGGGCTGCAGCCTGCGCAGGGCCTTCGCCAAGTTTGCGCCGTGCAGATCGCCTGATGCTTCGCCGGCAGAAAATAAAATTTTCATGTATCCCTCATTCCCGGATTTCGTCGACGGCGCAAATGCAGATCCCCTTTGCATCGGCCAAGGCGAGAACCTCTTTCTGTTCGACAAACAGGGTTCGTTCCGCTTCCATAGCCAGGATACTGCAGCCGCTGTCCAGCATGGACCGCAATGTTGCAAGGCCTACGGCGGGAACGTCAAAGCGCGTGTCCTGCCCGGGCTTGGCCGTTTTTACGACGACCGCATTGCCTCTGCCGAGCTCGCCGCCGCGACGAATGCAGGCGTCCGTTCCTTCAATGGCTTCAACGGCCATGACTGCTTTCCGTTTAACTACGACAGTCTGGCCGATATCCATACTGCCCATAACTTTCGCCGTCTCGAAGCCGAAACGAATGTCTTCCCATTCTTCCGTCGTCGGCCGCCGTCTTGTCAGCACACCTGCAGACGGCATGAGCGGCTTCAAGTACGCCGTCTGATCGATGACGGCAATTCCCTCTTTGGCCAGCTCGGCGACGAGGGCAAGCATAATCGTGTCGTCCTTGCGGTTATGCAGCTTGGTCAGAAGACGAACAGCTCTCAAATCAGGAAATTTCAACCCTTTGAAAAGGATTTCCTTCGTCACTTTGCCGATCATGGTCACTTCCGTCACAGCTTCACTGCGTAAGGTTTTAATGATCTTGTCCAGCTTTGCCACGTTTATTTCGTAATATGCGTCGCTTTCCGTTTTCAAGGCGGCTGCCACGTCATCGACGACGGCGATGACGACAACATCATGTCCCGTCGCCTGTGCGGCCCGCATAAATTCGACGGGCAAATTTCCGACACCTGCCAAGAGACCTACTTTTCCCATGAATATCATCCTCACATCATCTTATACAGCGTTTATTATACCAAAAAAGGCCGTTCCCTGTCAGTACAGGCAAAGCACGCAAAAAAAGGGTAGGCAAGCAACGCTTACCTGCCCTTTCGTTTATTCTTTGGATCCTCTGCAAATGCCGCGCTCCGCGTTGCGGAGAAAGCGCATAAGGTGTTCTACAGCTTCACTGCTGTCAAGTTCCTGCTCCATTTCCGCAATAGCCTGTCCCAAGTTGAGACCGGACCGATATAAAATGCGGAAACCTTTTTTGAGTTCACGCCGCACGTTTTCCGGAATACCTGCACGCGACAGGCCGACGCTGTTCAGACCGATAATGCGGGCCGGTTGCCCGTCGGCAATAACAAAAGGCGGCACGTCCTGGACGACTTTGGCCAAGCCACCGATCATAGCGTTGCGGCCGACTTTTACGAACTGGTGAATACCGGCAATGCCGCCGATGACGACGCGGTCTTCAATGGTCACGTGCCCGGCTAAACCGGCGCAGTTGCTCATGATGACAAAATTACCCACAACACAGTTGTGCGCAATGTGCGTACACGCCTGGAAGAGGCAGTCGCTGCCGATACGCGTTTCTTCGCCTTCACCCGTAGCGCGGCTGACCGTAACAAATTCACGAAAAACCGACCTGTCGCCGATAATAACGTAGCTCTTTTCGCCGTTAAACTTCAAGTCCTGCGGTTCCGAGCCGACGGACGCGCTCGGAAAAAAGCGGCAGTCTTTGCCGATTGTCGTCCAGCCGTCAATGACAACGTGCGACATAATTTCCGTTCCGTCGCCGATTTTTACGTTCGGTCCGATGACGGCATACGGTCCTATTTTAACGCCTGCGCCGATTTCAGCGCGCGGATCTATAATTGCAGTCGGATGAATGAGGCCTGCAGGAATCTTATCTTTTTCCTCGGTCATTAAAGTCACTCCTCAATTCCCCTCCCCCGAGGGGACCGTAAATATACAGAAATACCTATTACAGATAATCACCGTGCAGAGACCGGAATATAACAGCAACAACAGTCCTTTTACACAGTATTATCAATGTATTTCTTCTTATTTCTTTACTTTTCTTGTCTCTTTAGCTTTTTATGACTTTGTCTTTCCCTGACCGGGCATTAACGCAAAAAGATATTCTCCTTCGGCACATACGGTTTCGCCCACTTTGCACTGCGCCCTGACCTTACCCATATGACCTTTTATTTTAATAATATCGGCCCGCATAATGACCTGATCGCCCGGACGGACGGGATGACGAAAACGAAGCTTGTCAATGCCTGTAAAAAAAGGTATGAGACCTCTGTTCTCTTCGGGATACAAGAGGGCAACGCCGCCAACCTGTGCCATCGCTTCAGCGAGCAGGACACCGGGCATAACCGGTTTACCCGGAAAATGTCCCTGGAAAAAAAGTTCGTTAAAGGTCGCGTTTTTAACTCCTACGGCATACTTCATGGGCTCAAGTTCTATAATGCGGTCTACGAGCAGCATGGGGTAGCGATGCGGCAAAATTTCCATAATATCCGTTACTTCCAAGGTCATGTCGATTCCTCCTAATTCATTTCTTCATAAATCTGCCGGGCCAACAGGTTGTTCAATTTATGGCTCGATTTGACGGCTATAACATGCCCTTTCAGCTGTTTTCCCGTCAAGGACAGGTCGCCGATAATGTCGAGTACCTTGTGGCGCACCAGTTCATCGTCAATACGCAATTGGGAAAGACACGTTTCCCTGTCGTAGACGACGGCATTTTCTACGGAACCGCCCTTGCCGAGACCGAGCTTACGCATCATTTCCAATTCTTCCGTAAAGGCGATGGTTCTGGCAAAGGCTATTTCTTTAACATAAGACGCTTCCGTCACAACGGCGTCAAAAAACTGCACGCCCAGGAGGGGGTGCGGATTGATGGACGTAAAGGTAATACGAAAACCGTCATACGGCAAGATAGCAATAAATTTATCATCTTCCTGTATGAGATGCTGTTCCTGTACGGCATGCACGTTGCGCACCGCGTCAAGTTCGCGAATACCCGCTTCTTTAATCATATCGACAAAAACGGCGCTGCTGCCGTCGGCAACGGGCGGTTCAGGCGAATTCATTTCAACAATGCAGTTGTCGACGCACAACCCCTGCAGGGCGGAAAGAACATGTTCTACCGTGAAGACCTTTGCTTCCCCTTTTTCCAACGTCGTGGCCCGCATCGTATTGGTCACGTACGGCAGCAGGGCCGGTACGGCCGGCGTTCCCGCCAGATCGGCGCGCACGAATTGAATACCCGTATTCGCGGCCGCCGGATGTAAGATCATGTGCACGGGCAAACCCGCATGGAGGCCGATCCCGTCATAACTCACGGATTTGCACAGTGTCGTTTGCATCATATCGGACATGGAAATACGCCTCCTTCCCTGTTTTCTTACAGACATATTTCACACACTGACTAATTATATCGTATTATAGGCCCATTGACAAATAAAATACCCGTAAAAACGGGCATTTTATGTGTGTTTCGCCATATTTCGTTTTTCATCCGTCCGAAGGCGGAAAAAGTAGTATACGTTCTCTGCCGCAGCCCTGTTCATGCCGTCGACGGCAGCCAGTTCGTCAATGGTCGCCGCCTTGATGTCGGCAAGGGTCTTAAAGGCCTGCCAAATGGCTTTGCGCCGCTTCGGTCCGACGCCTTCAATATGGTCGAGGACGGAGACGAGGCTGCGCTTACCGCGCAGCTTGCGGTGATACGTAATGGCGAAGCGATGCGCTTCGTCACGAATGGATTGGAGAAGCTGCAGCTCCGGCGTATGATGGCTGAGTATTATTGAATCGCTCCGTCCTTCGACAAAGACTTCTTCTATGCGCTTGGCCAAACTGATGACGGGTGCGTCCGCTCCGGCCCTGCGAATGACCGGCAGGGCCGCGTGTAACTGTCCTTTGCCGCCGTCTATGATAATCAGATCCGGTTCGGGCCAATCCTTTTCGCCGTAACGCCGCTCCATGATTTCCGCCATAGAAGCGAAGTCGTCAGGCTTTCCCTGAACGGTTTTCAGCTTAAAGCGGCGATATTCGGATTTTGCCGGCCGTCCATGCTCAAAGACGACCATGGATGCGACGGTCTCGATGCCCTGCGTGTGAGATATATCGAAGCATTCCATCCGCTCGGGCAGACAAGGAAGATCGAGGATGCGGGCCAACGCCTCGACGGCGCCGCTTGATTTATCGGCGTCGTGACGCCACTGAAGGCGCCGTTGTTCGAGAAGGACGCCGGCGTTGTTTTCGGCCATTTCGAGGAGCCGCCTCTTAATACCTCGCTGCGGCACGATAAGGGCCACGTTTTGACCCTTCTGTGCGGACAGGCGCCGCTCGTATTCATCCCGCATTTCCACGGCGGAAACGATGATCTCCTTCGGTACGAAAACGCCGTTTACATAATACTGGTCGAGAACGGCGCTGATCATGGTACCGCTTGTTTCGTCGGCACCGTTTTCCAGGCTGAACACTTCCCTGTCCATAACCTTGCCGCCGCGAATCTTATAGATTTGCACGCACGTCTGCCCCGCTTCGGCGGCAATACCGATGACGTCCATATCACCGGCTCCGGTCGTAACGATATCCTGCTGTTCCTGAATAACTTTGAGAGCCTCCAGCCGATCGCGGCACATGGCAGCCTTTTCAAACTCCAAATTCTCTGCGGCAGTCTCCATTTTTTCCCTGAGTTCTCTCACAAAATCCGGATTACGCCCTTCAAGGACGTCAATGGCCGCTTCCGCCTGCCGGCGGTACTCGCACTTCGTAATATAGTTCACACACGGCGCATCGCAGTGATGCAGGTGATACTGCAGGCACGGGCGCTCCACTTTCATGGAACGGCACGTACGCAACCGTAAAGCGGCCTGCATAAGCTTGAGAACACGGTGGACTGCTCCGGCATCGGCAAAGGGCCCGAAGTAACGGGCACCGTCGCGAAGGACACGGCGAGTCATGAAAATGCGCGGGTAGTCCTCCTGAACGGTCACCTTAATATAAGGATACGTCTTGTCATCACGGAGGCGAATGTTGTAGCGCGGCCGATTCTCTTTAATGAGCGTATTTTCCAGGATAAGCGCTTCCATTTCGTTGGCTACGACAATGGTCTCCAAGTCGGCAGCATGATTCATCATGGCCGCCACTTTGACGGCGCGGTTCGAATCTTTACGTACATAACTCTTGACGCGGTTACGCAAGTTTATAGCCTTGCCGACGTAAATAATCCGTCCCTTTTCATCCTTCCAGAGATAGACGCCAGGCTCGGTTGTTAAGTTTTTAATTTTATCCAGTACGACTTCTCCGACTGCCATGACTTACCTCTGCTTCATCAATTTCTTCGTCCGTTCCAGCACGGGCTTGAGGAACTTGCCCGTGTATGAGGCCGGCACAGTACATATTCTCTCGGGCGTTCCCGTAGCGACGACGGTACCGCCGCCGCTGCCCCCTTCGGGACCGAGGTCGATGAGGTAGTCCGCCGTCTTGATGACGTCCAAGTTGTGCTCAATAACGACAACAGTATCGCCGCCGTCGACGAGGAGCTGCAGAACATTCATGAGTTTGTTAATATCCTCGCTGTGCAGGCCCGTCGTAGGTTCATCCAGGATATAAAGGGTCCTGCCCGTACTGCGTTTGGACAGTTCCGTCGCCAACTTGACGCGCTGCGCTTCACCTCCGGATAAAGTTGTCGCAGGCTGACCGAGGCGTATATAACCGAGACCCACGTCGTGAAGGGATTGGAGTTTATTCAAAATGCGCGGCACGTTGGCAAAAAATTCGCAGCCTTCGCTGACGGTCATGTCGAGGACTTCCGCAATGGTCTTTCCCTTATACTTCACTTCCAACGTCTCCCGGTTGTAACGGGCGCCGCGGCACACTTCGCAGGGCACATACACATCAGGAAGAAAGTTCATTTCAATGCGAATAATACCGTCGCCGCGGCAGGCCTCGCAGCGGCCGCCTTTGACGTTAAAGCTGAAGCGTCCCGCCTTGTAACCGCGAATTTTTGCTTCCGCCGTCTGGCTGTAGAGCTGCCGTATGAAATCGAAGACGCCCGTATATGTAGCCGGATTGGACCGGGGCGTCCTGCCGATGGGGGCCTGGTCGATATTGATGATCTTGTCGATGTATTCGGTACCGCGAATCTCCTTGAACTCGCCGGGCCGGTGAGGCGTGCCGTATACGGCTTCGGCCATACCTTTGTAGAGTATTTCATTGATCAGCGTCGACTTACCCGAACCGGACACACCCGTTACAACGGTGAGCGTGCCGACGGGGACGGAAACGGAAATATTCTTCAGGTTATGCTCCCTGGCGCCGACGATTTCGATAAACGTACCGTTCCCTTTACGCCGTTTTTGAGGCAAAGGAATATACTTTTTCCCCGACAAGTACTGTCCTGTCAAAGATTTTTCGCAGGCCATGATTTCTTCAGCCGACCCTTGGGCCACAATGTGTCCGCCCTCTTCACCGGCAGCAGGACCCACATCGAGAATGCAGTCGGCCGCGCGCATCGTATCTTCATCATGTTCGACGACAATAAGCGTATTTCCCGCATCACGAAGCCGTTTCAAGGCGGCTAAGAGTTTATCGTTGTCCCGCTGATGCAGGCCGATAGACGGCTCATCGAGGATGTAGAGGACGCCGACAAGGCCCGAACCGATTTGCGTCGCCAGGCGTATGCGCTGCGCTTCGCCGCCGGACAGAGTTCCTGCCGTTCGCGACAGTGTCAGGTATTCGAGACCTACAGTCTGCAAAAAAAGGAGGCGCGCATTGATTTCTTTGAGAACCTGTCTGCCGATAAGGGCCTGCTTTTCCGTGAGCTTCAAATTTTGGAAAAATTCGACCATCTTCGTAATCGTCAATTCCGTCAACTCGTAAATATTGAGACCGCCCACTTTAATTGCCAAGGCTTCGGGCCGCAGGCGCGAACCGTGACACGTCGAACAGGGCTTGACACTCATAAATTCTTCAAACTGGGCCTGCATCATATCCGTCGACGCTTCCCGATAGCGGCGGCGCACCATGGGCATGACGCCCTCAAAGGGAGTGGTAAAAGTTTTCACTTCACCGCGCAGGTTTTCATATTCGAATGTACATTCGTCATCGGAGCCCCGGAGAAGCTTTTCCTGCGTTTCTTTATCCAAGTCGGCAAAGCTGTTGTCGAGCGTGTAGCCCTTGGGTTTCAAAAGACCGCCAAGCTGGCGCATGAACCACGAGTTGGGATTACTGCTGAGCGCCGCCACGGCACCGTCCGCAAAGGACTTGTGCGCATCCGGAAGCACCAACCTTTGCTCCACTTCCATAGTACTGCCGATGCCGGAGCAGTCCGGGCAGGCGCCGAAGGGACTGTTGAAGGAAAAGAGGTGCGGTTCAATTTCGGGCAGACTGATATGGCAGTCCGGGCAGGCAAAATTTTGGCTGAACGTCAGCACTTCACCCATATCGACGCGGAGAATACGTACAATACCGCCGCTTAATTTGGCCGCCGTTTCCAGGGAGTCGGTGAGGCGCGTCATAATATTTTCTTTTACGACCAACCGGTCGATAATGACCTCTATAGTGTGTTTTTTATTCTTTTCCAAGGAAATGTCATCGGCAAGAAGGTAGATTTCGCCGTCTACGCGCACGCGCACATAACCGTCTTTGACAAGTCCTGTCAAGATCTTCCGATGTGTTCCCTTGCGTCCGTCAACAACAGGCGCCATAACCATGATCTTCTGCCCGTCTCCCAAGGTAAAAACCGCATCGGTCATTTGCTCAATCGTCTGCTGGCGAATAGGTTTGCCGCAGGACGGGCAAAAAGCGTCGCCTATGCGGGCATAGAGAAGGCGCAGGTAGTCGTAAATTTCCGTAACCGTCCCTACTGTGGAACGAGGATTGCGGCTTGTCGTTTTCTGATCGATGGAAATGGCAGGCGACAGACCTTCTATATAATCGACGTCGGGCTTGTCCATTTGCCCCAAAAACTGCCGCGCGTAGGCGGAGAGAGATTCAATGTAACGCCGCTGTCCTTCGGCATAAATCGTGTCGAAGGCGAGAGACGATTTGCCCGAGCCGGACAGACCCGTAAAGACGACAAGCTTGTCCCGCGGAATGGCGACATCTATATTCTTTAAGTTGTGCTGTCGTGCACCTTTAATGATAATTTGTGATTCTGCCATAAATTATTTTTTACTCCCTTTATGTGTATCCTTCGCCTGTACGGCAGCCGATTTCTTGCGCCGCCGCGACGGATGGTGCACTTGGCGGACGAAACGCGTTGCCGGCATGTCTTCACCGGCCACGTCTTTCGGCAGCGTGTCGTCATAACTCATGTCCGCCAACTGCTGCCGCAGCTCGCCCAAGCGGTCACGCAGGGCCGCGGCCTTTTCAAATTCCAGGCTCTTGGAGAAAGCCTTCATTTGCTGCGTCAGCGTGTGAATAACCTTGTGAAGGGCATCCTTTGTCAGTCCTTCCGTACCGGACCTGTAGGCCGTTTCTTCCTCGGACACCTTGGTCAGCTCAATAAGGTTGACCACTTCCTTGCGGACGGACTTCGGTGTAATGCCGTGCGCTTTGTTATACGCTTCCTGCACGGCGCGGCGTCGCTCCGTTTCACCGACGGCCCGCTGCATGGATCCCGTCACCGTATCGGCATACATGATGACCGTGCCGTTTTCGTTGCGTGCCGCCCGGCCCATAGTCTGAATGAGGGATGTATCGGAGCGCAAAAATCCTTCCTTATCGGCATCCAGGATGGCGACAAGGGATACTTCGGGCATGTCGAGGCCTTCGCGCAGAAGATTGATACCGACGAGAACGTCAAAAATACCTGCGCGCAGATCGCGAATGATTTCGGCCCGCTCGATGGTCGCAATATCCGAATGGAGATAGCGCACGAGAACACCCATTTCCTTTAAATATTCCGTCAGGTCTTCGGCCATTTTCTTGGTCAATGTCGTCACGAGTACGCGCTCTTTCCTTTCGATACGTTTGCGGATTTCACCGAGCAGGTCATCCATCTGTCCCGTAACGGGATGAATTTCCACACGCGGATCGAGAAGACCTGTCGGGCGAATGATCTGCTGAGCCAGATTAGTCTGCACCTTCATTTCGTAGTCGCCCGGTGTGGCGCTGACGTAGACGATCTGATTGATGCGCTGTACAAATTCATCGAAGTTGAGCGGCCTGTTGTCAAGGGCGGACGGCAGGCGAAACCCGTATTCGACGAGGGATTCCTTGCGCGACCGGTCGCCGGCATACATGGCCCTCAGCTGGGGCAGTGTTACATGCGACTCGTCGACGAGGATGAGAAAGTCGTCCGGAAAATAATCAAGCAGCGTATACGGCGCCTCGCCGGCACGGCGGCCCGACAAATGACGCGAATAATTTTCAATGCCCGAACAGTACCCCATTTCTTCCATCATTTCCATGTCGTATTTCGTACGCTGCTCCAGGCGCTGCGCTTCAAGGAGGCGTTCCTGCCCCCTGAGGATCTGCAGGCGTTCGCACAATTCGTCTTGAATGGTGCCCAAAGCACGCCGCATCTTCTCCTTCGTCGTCACATAGTGACTGGCCGGGTAGATGGCCACGTGCTTCCGTTCGGCTAGGACTTCGCCTGTAAGAACATCGATTTCCGTCATTCTGTCGATTTCATCACCGAACATTTCAATGCGTATAACCGAGCTGTCGAAGGCGGCGGGAAAGACTTCTATCGTGTCGCCGTGAACGCGGAAGGTACCGCGCTGCAGTTCCATGTCGTTGCGCGTGTACTGAATGTCGACGAGGCGACGCAAAATTTCGGTCTGCGACTTCTCCTGCCCCAGGCGCAGAGAGACGACGAGATCGCTGTAGTCTTCCGGGTCGCCTAAGCCGTAAATGCAGGAAACGGACGCGACGATGATTACGTCGCGCCGTTCGAAGAGGCTCATTGTCGCCGAATGGCGCAGTTTATCTATTTCATCGTTAATGGCCGAATCCTTTTCGATGTACGTGTCCGTCGACGGAATATAGGCCTCCGGCTGATAGTAGTCGTAATAACTGACAAAATAACCCACTTCGTTGTCCGGAAAAAAAGCCTTAAACTCACTGCACAGCTGGGCGGCAAGAGTCTTGTTGTGGGCAATGACGAGGGTCGGCTTCTGGACGGCTTCGATGAGCTTGGCCATCGTAAAAGTTTTACCCGTACCGGTCGCACCCAAGAGGACCTGCGCCCACTGACCGTTTTCTATGCCCTTCGTCAGGGACGCTACGGCCGCCGGCTGATCGCCTGTCATTCCGTAAGGCGCTTCTACGCGAAAAGGTCGGGATGTATCATAATCTTTATTACGTTCTTCCACATTCATAACAACCTCTGTTCACTTAACTCATAATAGCAGTTGTATCATATCACAAGAGCGAACATATGTACACCTGCAGAAAGAGTAAAAAAACAGCTGCAGTACTGTTAGGCACCGCAGCTGCAAACACTTATTCCTTTGCCATCATTCGGGCTACTTTGTTGGCGAAGACCACCGGATCATCCGGCAGAATGCCTTCCAATAAAAGGGCCTGGTCATACAGGAGGCCGCTGTATTCTTTCAATTCGTCCGAGGCCGCATCGGCGGCGTAGATTTTTTGCAGCCGTCCGAATAAATCGTGGTGCGGATTGATTTCCAAAATGCGACGCGCCTTCATAAAGGGGTTATCCGCGCCGGCAAAGGCCTGTTCCATAGCCAGCGACGGACCTGCCGCATCGGCGACGAGGCAGACGGCACCGGATTTGAGGCGGTTCGAAAGGCGCACGTCCGTAACCTTCGTGCCGAGAGCCTCTTTCACAGCTTTCAAAAGACCTTCATTGGTCTTGGCAATATCTTCGTTTTTCTTCTTCTCTTCCTTAAAAGCTTCATCTTCCAGGTCCAAGTCCCCGCGGCTGACGGAGTGGAAGGTCTTGCCGTCGTATTCACGAATGGCCTCAACGGCAAATTCATCTACCGGATCGAGGAGGTAAAGCACTTCCAAATCACGATCGCGGAGAAGCTCCGTCTGCGGCATGGCGTCAATCGTTTCTTTGTCCTTGCCCGTAGCGTAGTAAATCTTTTCCTGCCTGTCTTTCATGCGTTCTCTATATTCTTTCAGCGAAACAAGCTTCCCTTCTTTGGATGAATAGAAGAGGACGAGATCCTTCAGTTTATCCACGTTGTTTTCGCCGCTCATCATGCTGCTGTAAATGCCGATTTTCAGAGATTTTCCGTATTCGTTCCAGAACTTTTCGTATTCTTCCCTGTTCTTTTCGAGTTTCCGGGCCAACGTCTTGAGAATGTTTTTTTCCAGGTTCTTGCCGATAAGCTTTACATTACGGCTCTGTTGTAAGATTTCACGCGAAATATTGAGGGACAAATCGGGAGAATCGACAAGCCCCTTGACAAATCGCAAATAATCGGGCAAGAGGTCTTTGCACTTGTCCATAATAAAGACGTGACGCGAATAAAGCTGTACGCCCGGTTCAAAATCCGTATAGTACAGGTTATAGGGCGCACTGCCGGGAATGAAGAGGAGAGCCGTATACTCAACGGTTCCTTCAGCCTTTGTGTGGAAAATTTCCAAGGGATCTTCCCATTCATAAAATTGATGCCGGAAGAAGTCCTTGTATTCGTCCGTCGTGATGTCCGACTTGTTACGCGTCCACAAGGGCTGCATGGAATTGAGCGTTTTCAGTTCGTCTTTCTTAATCGGTTCGGCCCCTTCTACGACCTTACCGTCTTTGTCTTTAACCGGTTCTTCTACAATAACGTTCATCGTAATAGGATAACGAATATAGTCGGAATACTTTTTGACGAGGGCGGAAAGGCGGTCGCTGTCGGCAAAATTTTCTTCGCCAGAACCGGCAAATTCCGGTTTCAGCGTGAGTGTAATCGTCGTGCCGTGAGCTGCGACATCCGCTTCGTCCAGCGTATAAGCACCGTCACCCGTCGATTCCCAAACAAAACCTTGAGACGTACCGGCTTTACGCGTTTCTACCGTAACCGAGTCGGCTACCATGAAGGCCGAGTAAAACCCGACGCCGAACTGGCCGATAAGTTCCTTGTCGGACAAATCCGAACCGCTTTCCTTCGCCTCACGGAGGCGTTCGAGAAAGGCTTTTGTCCCCGATCGGGCGATGGTGCCGAGGTCATTCACAATATCCTGCTTGTCCATACCGATACCGTTATCGGCGATGGTAAGTTTATTCCCGTCCACGGCAAGGTGAATGGAAAATGAGTCATTTCCTTCCAGCAGATCCCGATTCGTCAGGGACTCGTAATGGAGTTTGTCAATCGCGTCGGACGCGTTCGAAATCAACTCGCGCAAGAAAATTTCCTGATTCGTATAAATGGAATGGATCATCAAATCCAGTAACTGCTTCGTTTCCGCTTGAAACTCATATCTTTCTTTAGCCATCTTCTTAACTCCCTTCTCTTTCGCACTCCCGCATGCAAGTGCCGATACGATATGCTTATCATATATCATAAAAGGCAAAAAGTCAAAGTCGGGTGATAAAAAGAGGTATAACTCGCATTTTCTATTAATAACTCTATTACTTTCTTTTCAATTTTATTAATACCGACATCTTTACCGACATTTCTGTTGTTCAAATTGGCAACTATAGTTTTTTCAATCGGACATACAAAAACGATAGATTTTTAATTTTTCTATTGTCTTACACGGTTAATATTTAATTCTTAGTTCGACAAACCGGGATTTTACAAACTACATATTTTTAGCAAAATCAAAACGATGATTGATTTCTTTACTTAATATTATAAGTTTTTTTAAGATTTCAATTTTACAAATAAACATTACATAGCTATCACTGTCGATATCAATTGCCCCAACACAAAAGCCTTGTCTTTCCCATTTTTCATCTATTACTTTACACCATACAGGAATATCTTCATTTTCATCGAACCATGCAGCCTCGATATGCAAATTGTTATTATCTGCCAACTCTTTCATCCGAGAGACAAACTCGTTCAATGCCTCTTTCCAATCCAGTTCAACAGCAATCCCACCATCAATTAGCTCATCGACAATAGCAAACCATGCCACTTGATCAGTGTTTTCTTCGCTTTCTATTCGATAACTGTATCGTTCTATATTTTTTTCGAAATATAGTTTTGGATTTTGAAAGCACAGACTTAAATTTGACAGAATACTATTATCATCTGTAATCAATTTTGAAATTTCCATGTAAATTTCTTTGTTTAATTCTTTCTCTTTTTTTATCTTTGGTTCTTCTTGTCGTGCTGTTTTTTTTCTTAAGAAACCACATAGTTTTTCACCTCTAAAAATTCAAATTTGTTTGTTCTATTATACTAATATACCCATACCCTATAAAGCTATAACAGAAAATATTACAATCTTGTAATCACAGTATTTTTATTAAGTTTAGCTTTGCCTTCATAGGAGAAATGCAAATGAAATTGTCACACTGTTAAAATTTTGGTTCTATAATAAATGTTGGCGTACTCCAGAAATCTGTAGTACGCCAACATTTATTTATTGTAAAAAAATAGGCATATGACTCGACAGTAGTTACCGTTCAAGCGACAAAACCCAAAAGTAAGAAGTTAAGCCTATGCCTAGTATTAATTATATTGAAAAATTCTTTAATATTAAAAGAATTATATAACAAAGCAAGAGTATATCGAAGCAGAAAACACCTTTATCTTTCACCTGACACTCCCGGTTGAGACACACCGGTGCCCTGTTTACAGAACTGAAACGGCATATAGTAAAGATTACCGTACGCGAAACGTCTTATTGGGGCACCAAGGCCGTACAAAAGTAGTCGCTTACTACAGACAGTGAAGGAACTAACAATAAGATAAAAGTATTAAAACGAATTAGTTTTGGCTTTCGTAACTTCAAACGGTTTAAGAGTCCGTATTCTTGTTTTAAACGCAAAAGAGCCGAAAAAGGTTATTTATAAGCCTGTTTTTAACTACTCCCACTCTTCTTTTTTACTGTACACTTTATTCAAAAGTATCTAAAACAAAGGCTTTTCGTTTGCTGCATACTGGGAAATTCGTCACATTTCAGCTTGTTTTCAAATTTTTTACCAGTCCCAGTTCCAATTCTAACTAACTTTAAGTCCTTTGGAAACAATCTATAATTTTCTTTTAAGAATTAATAGGTAAATCATCCTTGACTTCATCAGTATTAAAAAGTATTTCTATCGTTGCAGAAATATCTGAGATTAATGTTTTTATGGACTCTACTTCTTCTTCTGAATAGTGATTATCAATATCCGCTTCCTCAATTCTTTTTTCATTAAATATATGTCGTATCATTTCTATATAATCGAATTCTAATTCTTTTCCATCTTGAGTTACGATTTTTACATAATCATTGTCTTCTTCTTTGTAGAATTTCAATTTCATACAACTATACCCCCTTATATGATCTAAAATTATATTTCTTTACTCGTTTCTTTATCGAAGGCTTTCCTCCATCTGTTAATTCTGCAATCCAATCCAGTGTTTTCTTACCTTTTATTTCTGACTCCAAAGTTGCAGAGTTAATATATAATTTTTCTCCATCATTTTCACATATTATTAAATTTTGAGCATCTCCTAACATCGGTATTGTGGCATTATGTGAAACTAAAATAACTTGTTTATCTTCTTTGATTTTCTTAATCATCTCAATCAAATCATGATTAATGTAATTAGTTGCTAAATTGTCTTCAGGTTGATCAATAATTATTGGCGCAAAATTTTCCTCATATCCTAAAATCAAATCTAAAATTACTGCTGATTTCCAACCAGGACTTAAATTTTTGTAATCTTTCCCATTATTCGTTATAATCCGATACTCTTTTTTATTGGTATCTTCAATAAATTTATATACTTTATTTGCTAAATCAGAATGTGAATTGACTTTTGGTCTTTGTGAAAACTTATTTTTCTCAAGTGTAGATGGAGTTAATTCATCAAAATTATTTAATCTATTTTCATTAGTTAAACATCTGTTAATAGAGTCTACCAATTCATCTTCTGTAAGCTTAAATGAATTTTTAATACTTAAAGTATGACCAGCCACGACTATTTCTTTTGTTTCAAAAGCAACATCGAATTTCGATAGCTCCATTTTTGCATAATAAAAATCTTTAAGCGCTTTTATCGAATCATGTATATAGCTAAGTAGTTTCCTTCTGTCATTTTTTATTTGTGTAATTTTTCTGTCGTTTTCAATATGCTTCTTATTCAGGTGCTCTAATGATTCGGAAATTTTATCCACCACAATATTATTTATTTCAGAAATCAAAACCAAGTCATCTAATGCTTTGTTTAATACATTCACCTCAGCATCCTTGCTACTTATTATGGGATGATTATTAAACAGAACTTTAATATTTTTGAGCATTGTCCTATATTCTTTAATTTTTGTCATAGATATAGACAAACTGTCTTTCGCATCTTCATTTGGTTTTACTTTTTCAATTGCATTTTCTTTTATTATCTCGTTCGTAATAAGGAAATTAGGTGCTTTGATATGTGAAAAATCATCCTTAAGTTCCTCAAGTTTTTCGGCACTATCTACTAAAGTATTAATTAATTCTTTTAATCTTTTTAAGCTATTTCTTATACTATCTAGATTCTCTTTTTCCTCTGGAAAAACTTTATCTATTATTGGTATTTCACCTAAATCATTTCCACTGTCTTTTATTATTGACATAATGAAATTTTGACTAATGTAATAAGGGCTAACTCCTGTTGGATTCTCTATTGCAATATTTTTCACATCAAAATAATTATATTTCGATTCTTGAAAATCTTTTTTAGTTCCTCTAACTAAACTGTCAACAAATAATGTTTTTCCGCTTGAAGAGCCACCTATTACAACGTTTAGGCCAGGTGTCATGTTTACATCAATTTTAATTTTTTCATTGTTAAGTTCAACTTTCCCAAAAGTCTGCGTCCAATTTTGTGGTGGTTCAATATTATAATATAACCTAGATTCTTCCGAAAGTGACAACCTTAGACCATCAAAACTTGCATCAGCTAACATCCATGTAGGTGTAAACTCTTCGGCATCTTTTGCTTTTGTTTTTGGATAAATCTTTGGATTATAATTATCAGTACAAGTAATAAGATTGACAAATTCATTAATTCCTATTCTTTTGAAATACTCCTTTGTACTTTCAATACCTGTACTACTTCTTGAAGTAAAACCATCAAAATGATTATGATAAATACTTTGTTCCATTGATGTATCAAATCTAGTTTTCTTTGATGTAGCTTTATCAAACGTTCTATGTGATTGTCCACCATGGGGTAATAATAAAAATTCATACGAGTCAAAGGTATTTATAATCATCTCAATATTGGGCGTATTTTCATCTTCGTCTGTAACTACTTTATTAGGATATAACTCATCTAATTTTGCATTTATACTATCAATAGTTTCTTCAGTGATTTCCGCATTAAAAATAATATGACAATGGTAAGGTGGGGCATCCGGATATTTCTTTATGTGAAGCTCAACCCCTAAAACAACTGAAATATCTTCACTCATTAATTTCAAATATGCCGATTTATTAATAGTATTATGATCTGTAAGTGAAAGAAGAACAGGATTATCCCCCGAAAGTTTCCTCACATTACATAACAACTCGCTTACATTATAATCAGACGGCAAATTATTAGGATTCTCTGAAGTGTGTATGTGAATATCTACATATGTTGCTTTCATAAACTCTCCTTATTTTCATAAAATATTCTAACTGCATGTTAAGTATTTCAAAATACTATTAACTACCAATTCTAATTCTTTAGCTCTCATATAATTCTCAACAACTCTATAATTAATTCTACTTTCTTCATCAATTAGCATCATAATTTTTTGTCTTGCCATTCTATCGCCATTAAATTTATACGCGTAACGATATTTTTCTTTCTGTTACAATATCATTTATTTCAAGAACAAATAGCAATATTTATTTTGTCTCTCATCATCCTTAAAAGAAATCCGTTTGACATCATCAGAGAAAATACACTTATATGGATAATAGAAATTTTCTACTACACTTCCATTATAATTTACTCTCAGTACATTCTCATCTAACGATTTATTCGTGTTACTTACAAAGTTAGTAATTCCATTATTAGAATCTGTTGCTCCTATGAATGGCATCTTGCCTCCATTCATATGTGCCTTTGTAAGTCTAACACCAGAGTTAATATTACAAATTTCATCCAAGAAAAACTCTTTCCAATCAACCTTATCAAGTTGGGTTACAATAGATGTGAGACCCAGGAGGTATACAGAAGCGACCAAATCCCTTAGAATGCATTTAACACAAACTCATTACAAAGGAGATCGGTCGCCATGGC
>PPYF01384869.1_pt1 | contig 122796 bp, 104 predicted proteins | sample 1559871 | NCBI WGS metagenome assembly PPYF01 (sample SAMN08240021, study PRJNA423297) | Human gut metagenome, whole genome shotgun sequencing project.
CGTGAGCTATCGATACTTGTATCGTTGCCTTACGTGACTTGTCGCATCAGCCAACGCGACAAGTCGCGTTTTTTAAGCCTTCAGCATCTTGAAATTTATATAAGCTCATATAAAATTACACCTTAAATTCAGCCTAAAAACCTAAATTCTCAAAAGATTACTCACAAAGCAAAATCAATTTATGCCGTCCTAACAATAAAAAAGCGGAAACCTTTCAACATTACATCGAAAAGTTTCCGCTTTTTCTATATCTACGAATACTTAGAATTTATATCCTACAGTAGCATAAAAGCCTAAGTTTCTTGGTCCATTTTCAACAATCTTACACAAGCCAAACTCCCCGTTCAGTCCGACTGTCCAATTCGTAAAATCTAAAGCTCCTCCAATTTGAACACCCGCATCAAAACGGCGTAAGCCTTGTGAGAAAGTAGTGCCGGATAAAGAACTATCCTTAAACGTACTCCATGATATAGAAAGGTCATCAGCACTAATCTCTTGCTTACCGGAAACACCACATGCTAAATAGAAACCACCGGAAAGCACTACATCAAAATTTTTATTTGTACCCAAATGGAATGAAGCAAGCAAAGGAACCTGAAGATAATTCTGATTAACTTTCAACTTTCCATCCACAGATTGCTCTCCCACCGAAGTATCAAAGTTTATCTTTGCACCTTTTGAGACCCAATGCAATCCGGTCTTAAATGAAACCAAACCAGTCAAAGGGATATCAATACCTACCCCTACACGAGGGTTAAAAATGGCTTTTGAACCATCAGAGCCATCTCCCATCCACATGGAAGTTCCAATACCCACTTCAGCATTCCAAGTGATTTTTGTCTGTGCAGTAGCAAACAGAGCCGACATCGCACAAACCAGAATAAGAACCAGTTTCTTCATATCTTCAAGTTTTTAATGTTCAATAAAACAAATATAAACAATAAACTTGAATATACTAAGAAAATGAATCAAAATTCGTAGTCAATTCCTATAGATATATTTTCTCCTTCCAAAGCCACGCCTAATCCATCCTCTCCTCTGAAATAATCATGACGATATCCGGCAAAACCTACCTTAGAAATCAGGCTGAAATGATCGTTAAGCTTAATGGCCAATCCCGGCTTCAAGCCAACTTCTACTCCTGTAGTTGCATCATGGTGCTTAGGTTTTAGTACAGATACACCTACCCCCATGTCGATAAACAGACGTACTATTTTATTTTCATAAAAAGAATAGCGCGCATACGGAGCTAAGGCAAAAGAATTGAGCGTACTACCAGATGGAATTCCTGCTTCATAGTCGTGCGAATACACAAGTTCTGCACCTACAGCCCATTTTTCATTGAAACAGTAGCCAAAATCAGGTGAAATAGAAAAAGATGTACGTTCTGCATCATCGTTTCTCCACAAGCTAATACCACCACCTAAATACATTTCCTGTGCATGTACAGACAACGCTGCCATCAGCACCACTACCAATGTTAAAAACTTTTTCATAATCGTATAATAATTAAGTTTAGTTCATCTAATTTTATTTATTCTTATGCCGATTTGCACGGCGACGTCTGTATTCAGCTTTCATTTTTGCCGAACCAGAACCATGAAGCCCAGTAATATATGTTTTTTTCTTCGCTTTAGTCTTCACCTTTTCTTCCTTCTTCTCAGAAGAAAGTTTACGGCCTTTAAAGACAATCCCGTCTGTCAAAATTTTTTCTATATCCATAAAACAATGTTTCTATTTAAAATACACGATTTCAATATCAATAGCTGCAGCAAACTCTTTCAGCAAATCAACCATATAGTTTACAGAATCCTCCAGTCCTTCCGAACCGCTATATCCATTCATAATAGCCAAAAGATGTTCTGTATTTTCTGTTATCTTAGTCCGTTCATTATCACTTGTAGGCGTTCCGATTCCCCCTACGCTATCACGATAAACCGGCATTCCTTCAATGTTCAACTCTCCGCGTCCAATTCCTTCGTAAGGTTCACCAGCCTTACCAATACCCAAGACCAATCGATTCCCTTGTATTTTATCCAAATCGAAGCCTCCAATAGAATGCCCACTATAAATAGAAGCTAAATTAATCAAATCGACCAATGTATCAATCTGATACAAAGGAATACCTCTCAATATACGACGGCACAATGCTTCGGAAGAAGGACGATAGCGACTGGGATCTTTTCCACACTTTTTATAAGCTGCACGAGTCGCCTGAATAGCCGGCATTTCCTTAATGGAGTCCGTAGTATATTTAGAACGATACAACGTAGTAAATTCTTCAATCTTAGCCCAAAGAGCTTCACTATAAGCAGAGTTTTTTACAGTGGCAAACACTGCAGCCCCCTGAAATTGAGGCCAAGCCTGATGCAATTCTTCCGAGACCTCTATTATGATTCTTTTTCTATCTGACATAGAACTATTCTTATAATTTTACAACAAAAGTAGTATTTTCTCAATGTAAGCCCAATCTTTTACCTCATTTATCTCCGGTGTTTACATTTTTATTCGCATAATACCCGACAAAATGCGTCCGGAATGGATTCCAAGGCGACGAGCCGAGAAAAAATGTTCATATTGGGAATAGGTACAAATACCCGCTAACTCAATAGCGGATGAAGGCACACCTTCTGAAATCAGCTGCAAACGATTGGCTTCCCACAAATCAATGTGCCACTTTTCCTTACGACAAGAAATAGCTTGCATCTGAAAGCCGGCTTGTTCAAAAGCCTGATAAACTTCATCCCCTACCTCAAAAGCATCCAACGAAATACCAGGGCCTATACAAGCCACTACATCCTCTCCTTTTGTACCGTAGCACTCTCTCATTGTCTGAATAGTATGGCATACGATTCGCCCAAGCGTCCCTCTCCATCCTGCATGAATAGCTGCTACTGCATGATGACGCGTATCGTAGCACAACACGGGGATACAGTCGGCTGTAGACACACAAAGACATTGCCCAGGCAAATTTGTAACCAAAGCATCTACCCCTTCAAGCAAATCAACTTTCTGTATGTCATCACACTGTATAAAAGCCTCATCTATAACTCTCACTGTCACTCCATGAGTCTGATGAGGAATAATTAATGCATCTGCGTCTGGTAATAAAGAACAAAGCAGTTCACGATTCCGCTTCACATGATCTTCGTTATCTCCACAATACCCGTTACAATTGAAAGAAGCATAATTTCCTTCACTATATCCGCCATGACGGGTTGTGGAAAATAAAAAAATGTCGGGATACGATTTCGCCAAACCGTATTCCAACATTCGCATATCCTTTGTATACAATTCCATCATTTCTGTGGTGTATCGTCGTCTTCCCAATCTACTTCTTCGTATTCGTAATCAAAATCATCATCCTCTTCATCCTCTTCATATTCATAAGCAAAGTCTTCATCTTCACCCATATCCTGCAACTCCTGCTGAAGTCTTGACATATCTTTCGGGCGATGTACAATTGCTTCTTTACGAATAGCCTCCAACTGATTACTATCCTTGTTAAGCTCAGTCCACAAAATATCCTTCAACTGCTGTATACCCATATTGGCTACGGAAGAAATAAATACATGCGGAACATCTTGCGGCAATGTAGGAGTCAGCATCTCAATCAACTCTTCATCCAGCATATCACACTTTGTGATAGCCAACACTCGTTGTTTATCAAGCATCTCCGGGTTGAAAGTAGCCAACTCGTTCAGCAAGATTTCATATTCTTTCCGGATATCATCTGTATCTCCCGGAACCATAAACAAAAGCAACGAGTTACGTTCAATGTGTCGCAAGAAGCGCAAACCAAGTCCTTTTCCTTCACTTGCCCCTTCAATGATACCCGGGATATCGGCCATCACAAACGATTTACCATCACGATAAGATACAATCCCCAAATTCGGTTCCAATGTAGTAAACGGATAGTTGGCAATTTTCGGACGAGCAGCCGATACAGAAGAAAGCAGAGTAGATTTTCCTGCATTGGGGAAACCCACCAAACCCACATCAGCCAACAGCTTCAACTCCAAGATAACTGTCATTTCCTGCATCGGTTCTCCCGGCTGCGCAAAACGGGGAGCCTGACGCGTAGCTGTACGAAAGTGCCAGTTTCCAAGGCCTCCACGTCCACCTTTCAACAAGATAACTTCCTGTCCGTGCTCAGTGATATCGCATACATATTCACCCGTTTCGGCATTGTATACCACTGTACCACAAGGCACTTCAATTACCTTATCCGCTCCGTCTTTTCCGAAGCTTTTATTTTTCGAACCATTTCCTCCATGTTCAGCGAAGACATGACGTTCGTACTTCAGATGGAGTAATGTCCAATAGTTACGGTTACCCCGTAAAATAACATGACCTCCTCTACCACCGTCGCCACCGTCGGGACCACCGTTAGGTATATATTTCTCACGGCGCATATGCACCGAACCGCGTCCTCCTTTTCCGGAGCGGCAGTAGATTTTTACATAATCAACAAAATTCGATTCAGCCATCTTTTATAAATATTGAGTTATGAATAACAAATTGACGGGCCGGCAAGCTTTATCTCTACCTGCCAACTCGTCAATCCGCTTATTTCAAAATTAATTAAAGCTTGTCAATAGCAGTACAGATGTCAGCAAAAATTCCGTCCATAGTACCCAAACCATTGATGTGGCAATATTTGCCATCGTTTTTGTACCAGTCGATCAACGGAGCTGTCTGTGAATGATAAACAACCAAACGTTTCTTGATTGTTTCTTCATTGTCATCAGCACGACCTGATTCCTGACCACGCTTAATCAGACGAGTCATCAATTCATCTTCAGGAACTTCCAAATCCAACATGATAGAAACTTCCTGTCCGCGTTCTGCCAACATTGCCTTCAATGCATCAGCCTGTGCAATTGTACGTGGGAAACCATCGAAGATAACACCTTTGCTATCTTTGAAGCTATCAAATACACTTGCCAAGATATCAATCATCAATGCATCAGGAATCAACTGACCATTATCGATATAACCTTTAGCAGTTTTACCCAGTTCAGTTCCATTCTTGATTTCTGCACGCAACACATCACCTGTTGAAATATGGTTCAAGCCATATTTTTCTACAATACGAGCGCTCTGAGTACCTTTACCAGATCCCGGCGCACCGAAAATTACAATGTTCAACATTTTCTTCTAAATTATTATTAATGATTAATTAGTCTTCTATTACTGTATAAATATCACGATAGTTACGTCCAAGTCCGTCGTAATCCAGTCCGTATCCTACAATAAAATCATTCGGAATATTCATTGCCACATAATCGATATGCAAATCAACCTTCAGCTTATCCGGCTTCACTAATAAAGAAGCGATACGAACGTCTTTCGGATTCTTAGCTTTCAATGTTTCCAGCAAACGTTCCATAGTAAGTCCCGTATCTACAATATCCTCTACGATAACAACGGTTCTTCCTGTAATATCATTGTTCAATCCAACCAATTCTTTTACACATCCCGAAGTACAGGTACCTTGATAAGAAGCCAACTTGACAAATGAAATTTCACAAGGGATTGTAAGATGTTTCATCAAATCGGACGTAAACATAAAAGATCCATTCAGCACACTGACAAACAACGGATTAGCATCTGCTAAATCTCGATTAATTTCATCTGCTACACGAGCAACTTCCTTCAAAATCTGTTCTTCTGAAATAAATGTCTTAAATCGTTTGTCTTTAATCTGAATAGTTTCCATGATGATATACATTAAAATTGCCACAAAGGTATGAAATTATCTCCAACCTCCTATATTTCAGATTGACTATTTAAGGATATTTTTAAACGAATGTATACACGTTTCAAGGCTTTTTCGTACTTTTACGGACAAATAGTTATTGAAATAATGATGAAAATTCTAAGTTGCACACAACAAAAAGAAGCGGATACATATACAATCGCTCACGAATCAATATCTTCCATCGATTTGATGGAAAAAGCGGCTACACTAATAACCGAAGCTATCTGTAAGCGATGGGATAAATCACACAGAATAGTGGTTTTCGCCGGAGCCGGAAACAATGGAGGCGATGCCGTAGCAGTTGCACGCATGTTATTCCAAAAGAACTATGACGTAGAAGTCTATCTATTCAACATTAAAGGATCTTTATCGGAAGAATGTCATACCAATGTTCTACGTTTGGCAGAATGTGGTTTTCAAAAATATACAGAAGTCAGTACACAGTTTGATCCACCGAAATTGACAGAACACGACATAGTCATCGACGGTCTGTTTGGTTCCGGTCTGAACAAACCGTTGAGTGGAGGATTTGCAGCAGTCGTAAAATACATCAATGCGGCTCCCTCTACCGTTGTATCTATCGACATACCTTCCGGACTTATGGGAGAGGACAACTCATACAACATCCGCCAGAATATTATTCAGGCAGATTTAACCTTGAGTATTCAATTGCCGAAACTATCTTTCCTTTTCGCCGAAAACGAAGAGTTTGTCGGAGAATGGGAATTACTTGACATAGGAATCAGCCAGACATTCATCGAAGAAGCTCAGACTCCTTACCTTATTACCGAACCTCAATACGTAACAACACTAATAAAACCACGTAGCCGGTTTGCCCATAAAGGCAATTTCGGACATGCGCTATTGATAGCCGGATCGTACGGTATGGCAGGAGCATCTATTCTTGCGGCCAAAGCCTGTCTTCGCTCTGGAGCAGGTCTACTCACTGTACATGCCCCTGTATGCAACCATAATCTTATACAAACCTGCGTGCCCGAAGCACTTGTACAAGATGATATTCATGAACATTATTTTGCAGAACCCGTAGATATAGACAGTTATCAGGCAATCGCAATTGGCCCCGGTTTAGGACAAGAGGAAGATACCGCGTTAGCTACCCTTGAGCAAATCAAGAACTGCTATATCCCCTTAATACTCGATGCAGATGCCTTAAATATTTTCGGTACCCATCGGAATCATCTGAACAAAATACCAAAACACAGTATTCTCACTCCACATGTAAAAGAACTGGAACGAATTGTCGGACGTTGCAGCAACAGTTACGAGCGACTTTCAAAAGCCAAAGAACTAGCAAACTACCTGCAATGCTATATTATTTTAAAAGGAGCATGGAGTACAGTCATCACTCCTGATGGAAACTGTTTCTTCAATCCAACAGGAAATCCAGGTATGGCTACAGGAGGTAGCGGTGACGTATTAACCGGTATTCTGACTGCCCTGTTGGCACAAGGATATACTCAAGAAGAAAGTTGTAAACTGGGTACATATATCCATGGGTTAGCCGGAGATATTGCCAGTCAACGCATGGGAGAAATAAGTATGACGGCAAACGACATTATCGACGCATTGCCCGAAGCATGGAAAATAATAACAAAAACTAAATAACATTTATGATGAAGAAAGGACTGATTGCACTCGGACTGTTAGCATGTACTGCAGCAAGCGCTCAAGATGTAAGTGCATATACTCCGGCAAGTGATGAAGGAATCGTGTATTTCCTTCCCAAAACCGTACTGCAGGTCAACTTAATTGCCACAAAAGTCACTTACCAGCCAGGAGACCTGTGCCAATATGCCAACCGTTACCTGCGGTTGAGCAACGTCACCTCACAGCCAGAAACCCACTGGGAACTGAAAACGATTGATGTCCGCTCTGTAGGAATTCCGGATTCCACAAAAGCATACATTATCAAACTAAAAGACAAAAGTGTAGCCTCGAATGTAGAACTGACTGAAAATGGTATCATCAAAGCAATCAATACTACATCTCCCCAAGAACCAGTCTTTGCCGAATATGTATTAGAAAAGCCGCAAGTACATGAAAATGCACGAAAATACATGACAGAAGAAATTCTGATGGCCGGTTCTACCGCAAAAATGGCAGAACTTACAGCCAGAGAAATTTACAACATACGGGAAAGCAAAAACCTGATACTACGCGGACAAGCAGATAATATGCCCAAAGACGGAGCTTCCCTCAAATTAATCATCGACAACCTCGATAAGCAAGAGAAGGCAATGACCGAAATGTTCAGCGGATATAAAAACCGGGAAGATAAAGTTTTCACAGCATGGGTTATTCCTGAGAACAACTTGAAAGATCGCATTGTACTTCGATTTTCCAATCTACTGGGAGTCCTTCCCGCAGAAGATCTTGCCGGTGAACCAATTTACCTCAGCGTAAATTCAACCAATGCTCTGCCTACACTTCTTCCCGAAGAAGAAAAAAAGAAAAAGAAAATAGAAGGAGCTATCTACAACATTCCAGGAAAAGGCAATGTGACTGTAAGCTATAAAGGAAAAGAATATTTTAAACAAGAGCTTCCAATCACTCAGTTCGGAAATACCGAAGTATTAGTTGACGGGTTATTCAACAAAAAAATAAACACCAAAGTAATATTCAGCCCGCAAACTGGAGCAATAGTTAAAATAGACAAAGACTAAGTATATAGCTTTATCATACAATAAAATACCCGGGATATCATTCATAGATGACTTCCCGGGTATTTTATTGTATGATAAAGGCCCAATAATTACTTCTGAATATTGGCTTCCTCCAATTTATAACCGAATTTTTTATCTGCAATTTTCAATGCAAACGCAACCAACAATGACAATACAGCAATACCTGTAAAGATACACATAGGCAAAGTATAATCATATAGGTTAGCGCCATCCACTTTTCCTATTACACAATAATTGTTCAATACCGCACCAATCAAAGTAGGTATTCCCCACAATCCGATATTCTGAATAAAGAAAATCAATGCATAAGCCGTTCCGAGTTGATGTGCAGGGAAAATCTTTGCCACCGAAGGCCACATGGCAGAAGGTACCAGTGAGAAAGCAATACCCAAAACAATCATCAGCACAATGGCAATGAATGAATTTGTGATGAAGGGTAATGAATAGATAAAATGAACTCCAATCAACATAGCTGCTCCCAGCATCATAATAGAAGCCGCTTTTCCTTTCTTATCTACCATTCCACCAAAAACCGGAGTCAAGAACAAAGCACCCAATGCAGGCAATCCGGCAAAGAAACCAGCCACACTCTCATCAATACCATATTTACTGATCATCAGTTCTGATGCAAACTTCTGAAATGGGAATACACAAGAGTAAAATAATACGCACAATAAAGCAATCAGCCAAAATCCCGGATTCGACAGAATATATTTTACATCCTTGAATGAGAACTTTTCTTCCGATTCATTGTTTACTTCAGCCTCAATCTGACGGTCCAATTTCTTATCCAATACAGAAAAAGCAAAAAAGGCTATCAAACCGCCAACCAAACAAATCAACCCCAGCAACACCGGTGTAGTAATTTCATAAGCTCTCGCCATCGGAATAGCTACAGCATAAGCCGCTTGTGAACCGACACGCGCCAAAGCAACCTGTACTCCCATGGCTGTTGCCATTTCCTTACCACGGAACCATTTGGCAATCATCTTTGTCACCGTAATACCTGCCACTTCAGCTCCTACACCAAAAATAGAATATCCGGCAGAAGCAACAAATACACTTTCCTTATATCCCATAATGGTACCAGTGGCATCGGCCATACCTGTCATCGCATAATATTCCAAGCCCGTACCTAATACCATTAAAATGGTAGCCAGCTTTCCTGTAAAACGAATTCCAAAGCGGTCCAAAATCAAACCACCCCAAATCAACATCAGGAAAAATACATTCAAAAAGCTATACGCTCCAGTAAAAAGCCCAAATTCACTACTATTCCATCCCAAATCAGCTTCCAGCATGGTTTTTAATGGTGCTACTACATCATTCACGTAATACGCTGCCATCATTGTGAAAGCAACAATTGCCAATGCCCCCCAGCGCATTGCACGAGAGTCATTCAGTCTTCCTTGATTCTGTACTTCCATTTACTTTATTTATTAATTTTAATATTTTATCTTACAAAGTGCGGCAAAGATACATTTTTTTGCGCGTTTTTATTCCAAAAAACAAAATAAGTTCTATCTTTGTAATATTAGAGAGATTAGACAACACTATATTAAACTTTAAATTTTAAAACCATGAGAAAGACTAAAATGATGCTCATTTGCTCAATATTAAGCGGCAGCCTGTTATTCTCATCTTGTATCGGCTCATTTGGCTTATGGAGTAACTTGAAAGATTGGAACCAAGGTCTTGGCAACAAATTTGTAAATGAAATAGTATTTTTGGCATTTCATGTAGTACCTGTATATGAAGTTGCTTATCTGGCAGACGTTTTGGTATTGAACTCTATTGAATTTTGGTCAGGTTCTAACCCTGTAGCAGAAGTCGGTTCAATTAAGACCGTAAAAGGCGAAAATGGAGAATATTTAGTACGTACCAACGCAGATGGCTATACCATTACTAAAAAAGGAGAAGAAGATAAACAGCTCGACTTGGTATACAATCCGGAAAACCGCACATGGAATGCTGTTGCAGAAGGAGAAAGCTTCGAATTGATTACCATGAACGAAGATGGTACTATCACTTTCAAACAGAAAGATGGTACTCCAACAACAGTAAGCCCCGACTTAATGGGAGTATCTACTTTACGTGCCCAGAACGGTTCATTGTTTTTAGCAACAAGATAATTGATTTTTAACACACTCAAAAGCCCGATAAACTTTTCATTAGTTTATCGGGCTTTTAAATTTTGTAAGTATTGAATACAGACCCTTTCACCTTTTACAGGAATAAATTCAGCAAACAAAAGGAACACTGTAAAATGTTTCTTTATACCCTAAGCAGCATCTAATATCAAAACAATCTTAAAAAAAAGAGTTGCCCTTTATAAAGAGCAACTCTTTCCATATTTATAATATAGATGTATAAAGTCTATATCAATTTAAATTAGCAGTTAGCCAATTTATTGTCAGAACCCAAAACGTTCAAGATTTTGTGCTTGTACAATTTTTCCATGTTGTCACGAGCTGGGCCCAAATATTTACGTGGGTCGAATTCAGCTGGTTTTTCAGCGAATACTTTACGTACAGCAGCAGTCATAGCCAAACGAGAGTCTGAGTCGATGTTGATCTTGCAAACTGCAGATTTAGCAGCCTTACGCAATTCTTCTTCAGGAATACCGATAGCAGCTTCCAATTTACCACCATATTTATTGATAGTATCAACTTCGTCCTGAGGAACAGAAGAAGATCCGTGAAGAACGATAGGGAATCCCGGAAGTTTTTCCATTACAGCATCCAATACTTCGAATGCCAAAGGAGGAGGAACCAAACGACCAGTAGCCGGATCAACGTGGCACTGTTCTGGTTTGAATTTGTAAGCACCGTGAGAAGTACCAATTGAAATAGCCAATGAATCGCAACCTGTACGAGTAGCGAAGTCGATAACTTCTTCAGGGTTAGTATAAGTGTGGTGTTCTGCACAAACTTCATCTTCAACACCAGCCAATACACCAAGTTCACCTTCTACAGTTACATCGAACTGATGAGCGTATTCAACAACTTTCTTAGTCAAAGCTACGTTTTCTTCGTAAGGCAAGTGAGAACCGTCGATCATTACTGAAGAGAAACCTGAGTCGATACAGCTCTTGCAAGTTTCGAATGTATCTCCGTGGTCCAAGTGAAGAACGATTTCAGGATGTTCGCAACCCAATTCTTTAGCGTATTCTACAGCACCCTGAGCCATGTAACGCAACAAAGTAGCGTTAGCATACTGACGAGCACCTTTAGAAACCTGAAGAATAACCGGAGATTTTGTTTCAACTGCAGCCTTGATGATAGCCTGCATCTGTTCCATATTGTTGAAGTTGAAAGCCGGGATAGCGTATCCACCCTTGATTGCTCTGGCAAACATATCTCTAGTGTTAACCAGACCTAAATCTTTGTAATTAACCATTGTTGTAAATTTTACAGTTAGTAATTTGTTTCTGTCTGCAAAAATAGCAATAAAACTATAAATATTGTCACCACTTGACAAAAAAGTAATTTTACATTTTTAAAATGCCTTAAAATCACAATTATTTTTCTCCTTCATCTTACTTGGATGCTAAGCAGATATTACAATCAAACAATCCCAACAATAAATTCTCTTCATATATTATTATAATTTATTATAATGCCCTATACAAGAAGATTCTTATTCAAGAAGAAAAAGACTGTTTCATAAACAAAAAACGTATTGAATTATTTTCTATTTCAAAGAAAAGCTGTATCTTTGCAACCCGAAACAGACCATTACACACAATTATTGTGTTACCACATATTTTTTGAATAATAACAATAAAAGTATATACTGAAATGAAAAAAGGCATTCATCCTGAAAGCTACCGTCCGGTAGTATTTAAAGACATGTCAAACGGTGACATGTTTTTGTCTCGTTCAACTTGTGCTACAAAAGACACTGTAGAATTCGAAGGCGAAACTTATCCTTGTGTTAAGTTGGAAATCTCAAGCACTTCTCACCCATTCTACACTGGTAAGTCTAAATTGGTAGACACAGCAGGACGTGTTGATAAGTTCATGAGCCGTTACAACCGTATCAAGAAATAATTCGATAACGGAGGTAAAAATAAATAAAACCGGATGCTTTCACGCAAAGCATCCGGTTTTGTTTTAATACATATTTATCTGACAACATTACCCCACACAACAATAAAATAAGGCATTGCTTCTTGCCGATACAAGAAGACAATGCCTTGGATAGAGAACAAAGATATTATTGAAGATTACTCTTCCGGAACATAAATAATTTCACCGTTATCCAATTCGTAGGCTATCCCTACCTTTTTACCTTTCTTTCCATTCTTCGAAGCCTGATCTTCACTCGGAGTATATCTGTTTATCTTATGTCCTTCTTTAGTGATAATCTCCATATTTTCCTTTCCGGGATTCTTCACCATCGTAAAGTCTTCCTCACTGAGCATTTCGGTCATATTATAACGGCTTACAAGCGCTACCATCAGAGCTACGGCAAAAACCATAGCTACATCAAACAGGTTGCTGACCACGCTCATCGGGTCATTATCCTCTTCTTTTCTTAACAATTCTCTTTTCATCAGCCCTTCTTATTTTCGTTTAACAGTTCTGCCAGAAACTCCAAATTCGTCATATCCTGCAAATACCAACGTTGTTTTACCTGCTGGGTTATAAAACCAATGGCAGCAGCAAACAGTCCAACTACTGTTGTAGCAAAAGCTACCTGCATATTATAAGCCATAGAAGAGATGTCGCCGGTAGAAAGTCCTACCAGAGCCGGACCCATTGGAATCAAAGTACCCATCAAGCCAAGCATAGGCCCCATTTTCGTCAAAGTCTTCGAAATTGCCAAATCCTTATCGGCTGTAATTTCGTATTCTGCAAGCAAGCGCTGTACATGAGCCGGATTATCTTTCATTGCCAGTATACGATGAATATATGTCATTACCAGAGAGCCTGACTTTGAAGGAAGTTTTCCTCCCAGCTCCGGCAGTTTATCTATAGTCAAGCTATCCAGTTCCTGCTTCAGCAAGGCTTCTGTTTTACGGATTGCCATATACTGTCCGAAAAAACTGCCTATCAGCAACAACGAACGTATAAAAAGTACAATCAACAATACAATCACCGGGACTAAAAGTCCTGTAGAAATCCAATACAAAATATCTGAAATGTAATTCATAACTATAACTGTTTTTATGTAATCAAACTATTTTATTTCATCAATCCTTAAACTTTGTAAGTTTGTATTTTCGCCAGCACATACCACAAAAGCCTCCGGCTATCACCAAACCGACAAGCCCGAAAAAAGCTCCCCACTCTATTTCGCTGATACCGCTCATTGCAGTACGCCCGTTCACCGTTGCAACAATTCCCAATATGGCGAGTAGAGCATTGGTAAGAAAAAGTAGTTCCAGACGTAACTCTTTTTCAGGAATAAGCCAGCGCAACAGTATTGTTCCTGCCGGTATCAAAATCAATATAGCAACAGCCATTCCCCATGCCAGCAAGGAAAATGAAACTCCCGGATAAGCAAATATCAGAGTAACCAGTACACTGAACATAACCGGAAATATCAGTACGCCGGGAAACCAACGTAAAATCCGATACATCCACAACATACGGCGCTGCACCAAACCCCCTGTCAGCATATGCACAGCCAGCATACAAAATGCCATCTGCACACAAACTTCTACACTCAGTACGACAGAAGTATCAAGCATCAGTTGCGGATTAGACAACCAGTCGGCTATCTGGGTTTTCGATTGCTCAATGGCATAAGGCCACATCAAGCCTACAAACAAAGCTAACACTACGGTAATGACACCCACTGCCCAGCGTTTGCTGTAAGTCTGCTTCAACATAAAATTGAAGCAGACCAATAACATCATCACTAAAACAACTGTCTGCATATTATTCCGTTATTCCTGTTGTTTACGTTTCCGACGCACCAAGACAATCAATCCTGCCACAACTCCGACTACAGCTATCGCCACAATCGTATTGTTCAAAGTATTGGTATGTTCCTCAGATTGCATCGGATTCATCTCTTCTTTCTTCATCACCATACCTTTATCGCCCGTTTCAGCCACAGATTCACGAACTTCGCTTATCTGTTTTTTATATTGGGCAGCAGACTGTGCATTTGTTTTCGAGCCGATAAATTCGCGTAGTTTCGCATTATCACAAACAAAGCCCGAACAAGCCGGAGCATACTTGTTTACCAGTTCCGTATGCAGTTCGGCTATATCCTTCAGTTGTTGCTCACTTGCTTTCCACATTCCTTTACGGGCTGTTTCCATCATGATGGCAGTTATATCCTGCAGGGCGGCCGGACTTTGTTGTTCGAAGAAATCTTTCATATCCAGATGATACTTATCTTTTACATACACATCGTATATATCATCCCACATTTGCTTGTGTATAGCCTTAGGCTTCATCACATTCCAGCCATAAATATTACGGATGGTTTCAGCAAAGGAAGCGGCAGAACCTGCTTCTCCTTTCATTTTTTCACGAATATAATTAGGGTTGAAAATGGTAGTGCGGCTTTCTACTCCGATAGCCTCTTTTACTTCCTGCATACGTACATTGTTACGGTTGCGGTAATCACTCAGGTAAGCATCCGGATCTTTCCCCGTTACGCTACGTACGGCAAGATTCATTCCTCCCATAAACTCATACACATGATCCAAACTCAATGCCCCCCACGTGTTGCTTTGGCGAGGCTGAATCACAGCATCCGTACGGGTCAGCGCCGCTTCAAAGACAAACTGTTTAAAGGCTTCCCAATTCTTTTCATCTCCATAATAAGCCCCCATATTATTCAGATAAGTATCGGCTATTTCTTTTTCACTTTCCCAGCGGTCGCCAGCCTCAACCATACTTGTAATACCCGTGCCATATCCCCCGTTTGCCGCTCCAAAGACACGGAACGCAGACATTTCACGCGCATCTTTTGGTGTCAAACCTTTTTCTATCAAAGCACGTTCTGCCTCAACCACTCCAGCTGCAACCAGATTTTCATATTGATCATCTTTGGCCGCAGCTGCCATCTCTACAGCCCGGTTGATCAGAAACAGACGGGAAGCAGCCAAATCACGCAACTGTCCGCTGGTCTGAACTACCACATCAATACGAGGGCGCCCCAGTTCCTCGGACGGAATCAGACGAATATCGCTGACACGTCCCAATGCATCCCGTATAGGCTCTACTCCCAACATGTACAATATCTGTGCAATGGTAGCTCCTTCGGTTTCTATAAACTCTCCACTCCACAATGTATAACTCACTTTACGAGGTATAGAATCATTATGCCGTTTTTTATACATATCAATCGTATTGTTCGCCAAACGAATCCCCTTCTCCCATGCAGCCTCCGAAGGAGTAGCTTCGGCATTGATGGAGTAAAGATTACGGCCGGTAGGCAGAGTATTCGGGTTTACAATCGGATCGCTACCTGCCGATGGCTGAGTATAACCACCTCCAAGTGCATTGATCAGACTTCCAAGTTCTTTTTCCGGACTTTCCAATAAAGCTTTCCGATAATTACCTACATTTTTTATGGTCCGTTCTACTTCGATAACAGACAATGCCTGGGTTATTTCCTCTTTACTATATTCTTTTTTCTTCATCATCTTGCCCATCATTGCCGCCATACCGCCATTCCCGTTCTTTACATTCTGCGATTGTTTAGCAGCACGCTTATCAGCCTTATGCATTTCACCCTTCTGTTTACTCATGGCTGCCTCCATTTTCCGGATAGCCTCTGCATCAGCTCCCATTTTTCTGGCAAGTTCGATTGCCTTTTTAGAATCCATTGTTTTGGCAAGCTCACGCATTTTCCCGTGCATAAATCCGGCAACACTACCTTTTTTTTCATGAGCTGTCTGTTCCGACGATTGTCCTGCCTCCATCACCTTACGTGGAGTAGCATTCATTTCTTCGGCAGCAGCCATCATCATGGCAAACATTCCATCACCATCCTTACGGGAATTGTTTATTTCACGGGCTTTCTCCAATTCTTGTTTCGTAATACCGGCAATACGGCAAACCAGTTCATCGGTCCCTGACTCCGGATGAGCCAACAGACGAGTTACAAGTTCGCGGGCAGGATTCAGATAACGGGCTGTGAATACCGTACGATGTTTTTCTACCTGCGCATCAGCCTTTCCCCGCAATTTGTCGAGTGCCATCAAGCTATAGGCAATTGGCTCGGTTGCCATTGCATATACACTCGACTCAATTCTTTCCTTTTCATAAGGTACTCCCATTATATAAAGCTGTCCGGTTACCTTTTCATTTGCCAGTTCTTCGGCAAAGTTTTCCACACGTGCCACCTCTTCTTCCGTATACGGATGTACCAACACACTATCCAGTTCCAAGTCGCGATGAATACCCAATTTTACGGTATATTCCTTCACCTTCAACGAGGCCTTATCCAATGCTTCCCAACTACAATTGTCTTCTCCCAACAGATTATTATAGTTTTTAACCGCCTCGTTCAGTTCACGATAAATGCCACGTATATTGCTTTCCATGAACGGAGGAGTAAGATACGACTGCAAACCGGCATATGCACGACGCTTGGCAATAATACCTTCCCCCACATTGCCGATAGAATAGATATAAAAATGAGGTAAAGCACCTACCAGCCGGTCCGGCCAGTCTTGAGAAGACAAAGCCACCTGTTTTCTTGGAGTAAACTCCAAACTGCCATGCGTACCGAAATGAATCAAAGCATCTGCCTTGAATCCATATTGAGCCCACAGATAAGAAGCGATATAAGTGTGAGGAGGAGCTGCATGAGTACCATGTACTATCTGAAAAGAGTTTGTACCAGCGCCAGCTGTATTCTGCGGAAGCAGTACTACATTACCAAACTGCAAACGGGCCACTCCAAGCTTTCCGTCGGCGGTAGCCATGTATTTACCAGGAAACTCCCCATTAGCTTTCACTACTTCTGCATACTGTTCGGGGCGGATACTCTGCTTTATCCAAGCATCATACTGTTCTTTTGTAATCAGTTCCGGATGTCCTTCTTTCATAAACTTATCAAACGCACCTTCGGCATACAGATTGAATACCGCCCCTTGCTCCTGAATCATTTTACCCAGTTCATGACTGTTTGCCGGTAAACCTTCAACTTTATATCCTTCCTGCCTCATGCGTACCAGCAAATTGTAAAGAGACGGAACGACCTCCATTCCGGCCGCAGTCAGTGCATTCTGTCCCGGACCTTTATAATAATACACCGCAACACGCTTCTCCGAATTGGCTTTTCTCTGCAAACAGATGTAATTGTTCACAGTCTTCACAAAAGTTTCCAGTCGCTCGGGAATAGCAAAAGCATGTTGCAGTCCTTCTTCATCCAGGTAATGTCCGAAAAGAGCAAAAGGACGGATTGCACCATCTATCTCAGGAGTTACCACACTTTGCGAAAGAAAACCGCCATTCATACCCATCGGATCGTTTTCCCATTCTTCTACCAGACGGTTTGTATTAAGTGGGGCAAAGAGCGGAATATTTTGCCTTGACAGATAGTCTACAATATAATCCCCCATCCGGCCATGTGCCATGTTGATGACAGCCGAAGGTTGTACAGAGTCGATATGATGCTTCACAAAAGCCATCATCGAACGTACCGGATAAACTATATTTCCAGTTTCCTCCAACTTCTTAATCAAATCGGCCGGTTCTCCCATCTGTCCTGTAACAACAACACGCGGCGCATCCTCCTTCCACAATCCATTTGCTTTCAGAAATTCATGATACGCAGCTACCGTATTGAATCCCAAAGGCTCATTGTCCGGATTTCCCGGATCGGCATGATAAATCATATCATTAGAACGTTCTACCAAAGCCTCCGGTTCGGGAATAGAAATCCATTTACCGTCTACAACTTTACGTACATAGTTCAACATACTGCGATAGTTACGGCGTCCACCATTTGCCAGGTACTCACGCAAAGGAGCAGAAGTAACCGAATCCAGCGAACAGATATCATTGGCAGGATTTGTTACGGCAGTAGAAAGCACAGGCACCCCTCCGTCTGCCGCCTCCTGAATCTTTGCCCGCTGTTCCTCGGTAATACGAAGCCCCATGGCATTGATAAAAACCATATCATAACTGCCAATGCGGTCCAATTCGTCTACGCTCAACTCGCTGATTTTGATAAACGAGTTATCGTTTGCTTTCGAAATTTCTCCTAAGTTAATAATTTGATAATTAATAAATGCCACTTTCGTAGAGCTGAACCAGCAGTTCCACCCCACGACGAGCACTACCAACAATGCAGCCAAGCCGGCACACAATGCCAGTTTTTTCTTTGTTCTCTTCATGTCTCTTTATTTTTATATTACAGATAAAATCTTTTTACGGAATAGAAAGAAGAAGGGGGGATTATTGATCTTATACTTCATTCGACGTCGTCGGACGAAGAAACAACGACGCCGGATACACATACAACGACGTAGATTACCGGTTCAACGACGTAGAATGAAGTATTGTCGATGTATCGGAAAATGATTTTACCAGACTATCCCTGAATCTGTTCATTTAAAAAATTTGTCCACATCCAGCGATACCCCTACAGCAAGTGTGGTTCCTGTAGTACTTGGCGTACTGCTATAATAATACGACGGACGATAGTTCAGCAAATTATCTATCGTAAGATTCACACTTACCCCTTTCCATACACGTTGCGATACATTCAGTTTCCAAATCGTGTAAGCAGGATACTCCGTACGATAGATTCCCGCATCAGGATTTGCCATATTGATGTATTGGCTCACTTCTGTTTCAGAAAGCACGCGCCCGTTCAGCACAACATCGAAACCATAATGCTTCCAGTCTTTTCCGTATTCCAGATTCAGCGTTGCAGAATGCGGACGTGTTCCGGACGAATTAATACCCCCATCTTTTACATGTTCGTACGTATAGGCATACGACAGACGTACCCCCACTCCACACGGATATTTGGCAGAAGCATCCACATTGAGTCCGGCAATATCTATTTTAGCGATATTGGTATAAACCATCCCACCTAACGAATTGTCCCAAGCTGTACCGATACGGTTGTTTACAATATTGTAATAACCACTCACCGTAAAGTTGTAGCGACTTTTAATATACTCTGCCGACAAAGAGAAATTCTGACTGGTTTCCGGCTTCAGGTTCTTGTTGCCGTATATCATAAAGATACTTGCCATATCAAAATTCATATACATCTCCTTCAAAGTAGGAGCACGGAATCCAACCGCATACGAACCGCGCAGAGAACAATTGCCTAATTTGTACATAAGTCCCAACTTAGGAGAAAAGTTCTGTGCCTTTGCTTCCGAAAAATAGTCGTATCGCAAAGAAGTGGTAATATTCAGAAAATCGGTAGGATTAATTTCAAACTGTGCAAAAGCATCGGCCGTATATTGGGCATAACTTCCAGCTTCGTTCGTAAACTGATAACTCATCAGATAGTCACGCATATAGTCACCTCCCACAATCAACGTATTTTTACCAAAGAAAGTATGGCTGTATAGTGCACGCAAAGTATGCTGCACATTACTGTAATCGCGTATATCGAGTCGCTTCACTCCATCGAAGTCACTCTTATCGTATTGATCGAACACATACGATATCTCAAGGTTATTTTTCTTATTAAAAGAATAACTTCCTTTCAAACTTCCCGAATAATCGCGATAGCGGTCGGCATCTACAACAGTCTTTTCCCTTTCTCTAAAAAAATAGCCTGCTTTCGCTGTCAGTTTCATTTTATCAACAGGGGTAAAAACCAGCTGTTCCTTAAAATTCCATGTCTTGCTGGCATATATTCGGGTATAGTCTCCATTTTCTCCCAAATCCACGGCATCGGCCGAAGTATGCTGTACATGAATTGCATTACTGAATTTACCGGAATTAAACGATACATTTCCTCCGTAGCGCTGGTCATTATGTGCACCGTAACGTCCGTTCAGATTCACATTCCACGGATCTTTTGAATCGCGCGTAATCAGATTTACTACACCTCCCACGGCATTCGATCCATAAAGCGACGAAGCTGCTCCCCTGATAATCTCAATACGCTCTACATTATCCAGATTCAGACGCGAGTAGTCTACATTATCCAATGTTTCACCAGCCAAACGTTCCCCATCTACAAGAAACAAGATAGAGTTTCCTCCAAACCCTTGCAAATTCAGATTCACTTGCTGATCCATTGAATAAGAAAACTCAATGCCCGGCAACTGTGCCTGCAATAGATCCCCGATATTCGTTGCATCTACCTTTCTGATGTCTGCTGCAGTAATCACACGGGTTACAATAGGAGCATCTTTCAACAAACGCGGAGTGCGCGTTCCAGTCACCACCACGGTTTCCATGCCAATAATGTCTTCCTCCAACACAAAGTCTACAGTGCCTCTCTGTCTCGTGCTCAGTTTGCATTCTTTCGTAGCATAACCAATATAGGCAGCCTTTAATGTATATTCTTTATTATCTGGCAAACGAAGGGTATAATGCCCGTTTTCGTCGGTAGTTGCTCCTAATTTTCGATTTTCCTTCACGGTAACTGTAGCCCCGATGAGCAATTCTTTATCGGCATCCGAACGTATCGTACCCGATACGGTGCGCTGTGCCATGACCGGAAGACTCAGCAGAATACATATAGTCGTAGCCAGACAGAAACTTATTCCTCTTTTTGTCAACATAACATTTTTCGTTTTTACTTATTATTTCCTACGACTCCCTATTTTATCACTGTATCAAACGGGTAAATGTATTCTATCTTCATGAATCCCTTTACCATCGATGCATTCTTGAAATCCGACAGACGGATAGCAGCATGTGTACCGTCTTTCAACTTCAGAATATAAACTTTATTAGAAAGCGTATATACCGGAGGCATACTGCTCTTATCCACATTCAGCCACTTGGACAGTTCGGCGTTATAGTCGGACTTGGCATATACAATATTTCCTTCCATCATACCACTCATATCAATTGTAACCTTATCTGTGGTTTCTATATCAGCTACATAGTTTCCCTGAGGAATACTTCCTGAAGCAATCAAGACATCAAAACCTGTAGAATTGGTTTCCAGAACTTTTCCCCCATTCGTTTTAGAATCGTAACGATGAACGGCAAAATCCCAGTCTTTCGGAAGCGTAGTCGCTGGAGCAAGAGGTGTTTCTACTCCGTTTTCATTTTCAATACGGGTAGAATCGATGGCTTGAGCATGCAAATCGATATAAATCCATTTGGTATAATCGGTGGCATCGATATAAATCGTGCCGGAATGCTGTTCATCATCTATTTCTATAAAACCAAATTCATTAAGTTCATTAACAGACGGCTCGTCGTACACACCGTGAAATATCCCTTCACATGCCGAGAGTGAAGTAAGCATCACTCCCAGCATAACTATTACATGAAATCTTGTTTTCATCTGTTTTTCATTCTTCTTCCGCAGATGTGGCGGTAGTAAATGTGCATGAGATTTTCATACCCATGGCAGCCATCGCATCCGGTGTCATCCCCAAGTGAAGTGTAAATACACCTTTGCTGTATTCTCCTGTAAATGAGGTAAACTTATAATTAGAACCTCCTATAACCATTGAAAAATCATCCTTCGACAAAGTAACTGTATTTCCTCCTGCCTTTGCCGCAGCTACATCTTCTATCGTAAATGCAGGAATTGTCATATTCTCCATTGCAGCAAACTCCTCTGTAGTAACCGTTACCGTATTATCATCTATTTTCTCTACAGTAAGAGTCATTGCAAGTGGTTCCATCTCCATGGTTTTACCCCCTCCCATTTCTACCGTCATGTCCAGATTTCCTGCCCATTTACCTACTACTGCATCGGCGGCATATTCTGTTGTAAAATCTAAAGAGATAGCCATCCCCATAGCTGCCGGTGTAATTTTCAAATATATATCAGCTTTACCGTTTTCTACTGTTCCTTCTACATCTGATATGGTATAGTTCACTTCGTTTACAACAATAGATTCATTTTCTTTTTTGGAAATTTTATACGTGTTTCCTTCTTTCACCACCGAAACATCCTCGATATCGAAAGAACTTATGGTCATTGGTCCACTGCCAAGTTCTGGTACTGTAAGTTTCGCTACTCCATCACTCACCGAAGTTACTTTAAAAGAAACGAAAGAATTTCCCATATTTTTCCCCATCACACTCATTGACACAAGTCCGTCGTAAGTTCCATTCAAAACAACAGGTTCAGTACCCGGTTCGTTGTTGTTACTACACGCCATCGCACCCAATGCAATAGCAGCCATTAAGAATAAATTTTTAAGTTTCATTTGTCTTTATATTTTATATTAATCTTCTTGACGGAATACTTGTTTTATTTTACTTTGCAAAAGTATACCGAACCCTAAGGAGCAACAATACCTAAAAATTATGAATTTTAACAACCTTTTTCACTGTTAGAAACAGGCCTCAAAGCCTTCCATACGCATAGAAAGACGCTTTTACCAATATGAATATACCTACAAATACTCATAGCAGAAGTTTTGTGAGCAAACTGCATTTCTATTCCACTAAAGAAACAGGTAGGATTTCACGAAATTAGTTTTGTACCTTTTTTATTTCTTACAGTAAACGTCTGTGGGGAAAAAGCTTTATCTTTACAAGCCTAATAAATAAGCAATAAGTATGATAGACAACAACGAAGAAATGTTCCCGATTGTAGACGAAGAGGGAAACATCACGGGAGCTGCCACACGAGGAGAATGCCACAACGGAAGCAAATTGCTGCATCCCGTAGTACACTTGCATGTATTCAACGAAAAGGGAGAACTTTATTTACAGAAACGTCCGGAATGGAAAGACATTCAACCTGAGAAATGGGATACCGCAGTAGGCGGACATATCGACTTAGGAGAAAGTGTAGACATTGCCTTAAAACGGGAAGCACAGGAAGAGTTAGGCATCAGCGAATTTACCCCTGAACGACTGATTCATTATGTGTTCGAATCAGACCGGGAAAAGGAGTTGGTTTTTTGCTTTAAGACAACTTACAATGAAACAATCTCCCCTAGCGAAGAATTGGACGGAGGAAAATTCTGGAGTATAGAAGAGATAAAGGCCAACCTGGGAAACAATATCTTTACTCCCAATTTTGAAAATGAATTCAAGAAGCTCGGCTTTTGAAATCTCTTTGCAACAGTCCGCAAACGAATAATTGATTTATATCAAGAATTCGGCCTTTTGCTCTTATTTTATGCTTTACAACATACCACAATAGCCCCAAAAGCAGTAATTTTGTGTTGTAAAACATGAAAACGAGGTAAAAAGACTATGATGAAGATTAAAGACATCCTTAAAAGAGGATTAGAAGAAATGCAAAAAAACAATATCCATGTAATTGGATATGGAGCCAGATAAATTACTGGCATTACAAAAAGATTAAAGTAAAAAAGGATAACAATTAAGCACAGTACTCCAAAGAAAGTACTACAAATGTATAGCTTACATGCTATACATTATTAAAGAGTAAAGAACAAAGCAAATGAAAAGATGAAGGCTGTTTTCCGAATGAAAAACAGCCCTTTTTATTTTAATATTCTACCTTATCTTCTTTGGCTTCCCAACTCTGGAAGGCGCGAATAGCCTCTTCAGGCAACAGAACTTCCGATTTCAGTCTGCGGTCGGCAGGCTTCAAATCCAATTCTTCATAGATAAAAGCATCATCAAATCCTATGGCAGCAGCATCTGCTTTATTATTACCATAATACATACGATCCAAATGAGCCCAATAAATAGCTCCCAAACACATCGGACAAGGCTCGCATGAGGTATAGATTTCACATCCGCTCAAGTCAAACGTATTCAGTTTTTTTGCAGCAGCACGAATCGCACTCACTTCGGCATGTGCTGTTGGGTCGCAATCTGGAGTCACCCGATTTACCCCTGTCGCTACAATTTCACCATTACGTGCAATTACAGCTCCAAACGGACCTCCACCTTCAGCTACATTGCGTTCGGACAATTCTATTGCCTTACGCATTAGTTCTTCTTTTGTCATATTGATTCTGATTTAAGGATTGCTTCCACCAACTCATCAGGAGTAATAAGAGCCTGCTCTCCGGTAGTCATGTTTTTCAGCATCACCTTACCTTCATTCATCTCTGTCTCACCTACAATAGCCACAAATGGAATAGCCTTGCTGTTTGCATAGCTCATCTGCTTCTTCATTTTCGTACTGTCCGGATATACTTCAGCACGGATTCCCGCAGCACGTACCTTCGACAAGATAGGCAATACATAAGCAGCCTCTGCTTCTCCAAAGTTCACAAACAACAGCTGAGTAGCGTTTACCGAATTCTTCGGATATAAATCCAACTGATTCAAGACGTCATAAATACGGTCGGCTCCAAAAGAAATACCAACTCCCGACATTCCGTCCATACCAAATACTCCTGTCAGGTTATCGTAACGTCCACCACCACTGATACTTCCAATCTGAACATCCAGTGCTTTTACTTCAAAGATAGCTCCAGTATAGTAATTCAAGCCACGTGCCAAAGTCAAATCCAGTTCAACCTCCGATTTCACTCCAAGCGAAGCTACAGTCTTCAAGATAAACTCGCTCTCTTCTACTCCCTTCAATCCGGTTTCGCTGGCAGCCAAAATAGTCTTTAATGTTTCCAACTTTTCTTCGTTCGAGCCACTCAACAGGATAATTGGCTGCAACTTATCAATAGCTTCCTGCGGAATACCTTTGGAAGCCAGTTCTGCATTGACATTATCCAAGCCGATTTTATCCAGTTTGTCGATGGCTACAGTGATATCCACAATCTTGTCTGCCTCACCGATAATTTCTGCAATACCAGTCAGAATCTTACGGTTATTAATCTTAATAGATACGCGAATGCCAAACTTGCCGAATACCGCATCAATCATCTGTACCAGTTCTACTTCGTTCAGCAGCGAGTTACTGCCTACTACATCGGCATCGCACTGATAAAATTCACGGTAACGACCTTTCTGAGGACGGTCTGCACGCCATACAGGCTGTATCTGAAAACGTTTGAAAGGGAAACTGATTTCATCACGGTGCATCACCACATAACGGGCAAAAGGAACAGTCAAATCGTATCGTAATCCTTTTTCACAAAACTTGCTTGCAAGCTTCACCGCATTGCGGCTCAACAATTCTTCATCAGTCAAACCCGAGAAGTAGTCACCCGAATTTTGTATTTTAAACAACAGTTTGTCTCCTTCTTCACCATACTTACCCATCAATGTAGATAAGTTTTCCATTGAAGGAGTTTCAATCTGCTGAAATCCATACAAATAAAAAACTTCACGAATCGTATTGAATATATAGTTGCGTTTCGCCATCTCTACAGGCGAAAAGTCTCTTGTCCCTTTAGGAATACCCGGTTTTGTTGCCATAATACAAATCAATCTTTAAGTTCAATGCACAAAATTACATGAAAAGAATAAAAAAACCAACCGCTTATCAAGTAAACAGTTGGTTTTCTATATTCTTTATCGACAAATGAGTTATTACTCTCTACGATTTGTAAAAATCATGATATAATATACTAAAGTAGCCAAAGAACTCAACGCAGCCACTACATAAGTATATGCAGCCGATTTCAAAGCGTCCTGAGCCTGAGTATGATTATAAGCATTCGTCACTCCAGCACTACTCAACCAAGCCAAAGCTCTACGACTCGCATCAATTTCTACAGGTAATGTGATAAAGCTGAACAGCGTAGTCATGGCAAACAAGCAAATACCAATCAAAAGCAATTGCGGGAAAGTATTAACCATAAGAATTCCTGCCAATAATACCCACGATACAATGGAAGAGGAGAATTGCACTACCGGTACCAAAGCCGAACGCATCTGCAAAGGTGCATAGGCACGTGCATGCTGCACAGCATGGCCACACTCATGAGCAGCAACAGCAGCTGCTGCCACACTACAAGTATTATAAACTCCCTCACTTAAATTCACAGTCTTATTGGTAGGGTTATAATGGTCTGTCAACATACCAGGAGTACTGGTCACTGTGACATCATAAATTCCATTGTCACGCAACATCTTCTCTGCGACCTCTCTTCCTGTCATACCATTATCCAAGACCATGCGAGAATATTTCTCAAACTTACTTTGCAAACTGGCCTGTACAATATAACTAATGATGGCAATACCAATAAATAAAATCCAATACATAACTTTTTCTTTAATTAATATCTACTCTATCTTCTACAAATATATTGCCAAATATACCGAAAAAACAGAACCTGACAAATCTGTCAGATTCTTTTGACTATTATTAAAAGTATTCTTAATACTTCTTTAAGTCATTTTACGCCTCATTTTCAATACATAATGGAAAAATCATAATTTTTTCGAGATATTTTTTGCTACAATATTTGGTGGTTTCAAAAAAACTCCATACCTTTGCACTCGCAATCAGGAAATGAATGCAACACAGGTCTGATTCGCTAGCTCAGCAGGTAGAGCACAACACTTTTAATGTTGGGGTCCTGGGTTCGAGCCCCAGCAAAAAGTATGATACTCCCCATTTTCTCCATTCGGATCTACATAATCCGGTAAAGAATCTACAAAACAACGGTCAATCAGTTTTCCTATAGCAGCTTCCCCCAACCCGTCTGCCATAGTGGTAACAACAACAGTTTTCAAGCCTGAAGATAGAAAGTCATCCATTATCTCTTTCGAAGTTTTTCCCCAAAGCGGTTCTACCACTTCAATGCCATAAGGAGTAAGTTGCCGTTCTCTATAACCACGTACATCCTGCAAAAAGATATCACCGAAAATAAAATGTGTAACTTCCTCTTCCTTAAAATGCCTTACCGCATTTTCCATAGCCGAAAAATAATCCTCCATTCCTCCTTGAGGAGCCAAATCGACTATATATAAAGGTAATCCTATACTTTCCGCCTGTTTTTTCAGTAGAGACAAAGGAATACCATGCATAGTAGAACGATGTGTATCACGATTTACAGTGGTAAGTAAAGCTACAACTTCATACTCTCCCGTCTGAATTATTTTCCATAAAGCATGAGCAGAATCTTTTCCTCCACTCCAATTGAATACAGCTTTTATTTTATTCATCATCAAAACTTTTATAGTGTACAATCAGATACGAATATAAAAAAATTTGACGACCAAGAAAACATTTCTACACTTCAGACTGTCTATTTATCTGAAAATACAGTCAAAACAACGTATTCGGAGAAAACTCTAAAAAAGAATTATGTGCTTTGAATAATAATCAATAAATTTGCCACCCATAAATAATTTTTGCTACATGAATATAAAAAGCAAGCATATTACGTATATTCTTAGTTTTCTGTTTATCCTAACAAACATTCCTTTTTCTTTACAGGCCCAACAAACATTCACCAACCGGTACGAATCCGATATTCTTCCGTCCGATTCGATATTTGCCCGGTATCTTCACAAACAAAATATTCCTATTACAGCCAACAACGAACTAACTTTACTAACTAGCGGAAAGGCCAAATTCAATCATCTGTTCAAGGAAATAGACAAGGCAAAAGATCATATTCATCTGGAATACTTCAACTTCCGTAATGACTCCATAGCTAAAGAACTTTTCACCCATCTTGTACACAAAGCTAAAGAAGGGGTAGAAATCAGAGCCATGTTCGACGCGTTCGGCAACATGTCAAACAATCGTCCGCTCCGCAAAAAGCACCTACAAATGTTACGTGAGCAAGGGGTAGAAATCGTTACATTCGATCCAATCCGTTTTCCCTATCTCAACCATATAGGCAGCCGTGATCATCAGAAAATTGTAGTAATAGACGGTATAGCCGGATATACGGGAGGTATGAATATTGCCGATTATTACATCAACGGTCTTCCTAAAATCGGAGCATGGAGAGACATGCATGTCTATATAAAAGGTCCTGCAGCCGAAGAGCTACAAAAGGCATTTCTTACAACTTGGAACAAAGAAACTAAAGAGCATATTGAAGGAAGTGAATTTTTTCCTTACACACGTGACTCACTGATTCTTCCACCGGCTCATGCAGGCGGGCAAGTGGCTATTGTACAGCGTATACCCAAGAAGGCTCCTAAAGCTATACGCCATGCTTACATTGCAGCAATTGATGCAGCTCAATATAAAATTCAAATTATCAACCCCTACTTTACCCCAACAAGAAGCATCCGGAAAGCTATCAAACGAGCTGTTGAACGGGGAGTACGGGTCGAAATTATGATTCCGGGGAAATCGGATATTCCATTCACCCCAGATGCAGCCTTCTACATTGCTAATAAACTGCGAAAAAAAGGAGCACACATCTATGTATATAACGGAGGATTCCATCATTCCAAAGTCATGACCGTAGACGACCGCTTCTGCACAGTAGGTAGCACAAACCTAAACAGTCGGAGTCTGCGATACGACTATGAAATCAATGCATTCATTTTCGACCTTAATATCACAGATGAGCTGAATCAGCTATTCAAAAAAGACAAGTTGAATAGCACAATATTGACAAAAGAGGAATACAAGAAACGCAGTACATGGAAACGGTTCACAGGATGGTTTGCCCATCTGTTTACTCCTGTACTTTAAGTTCAATATAATCTTCTAAAAACATACAGACAGAAAGACCGAATACCTCGGCTTTCTGCCTGTATGTTTTCTTTTATAAACCCGGACACGTCTTTCGATGTCACCCTTTAGGCTTAAGCCGGATATAACAAAGTCCTTATCTCCCGCATGAAAACTACAGAATCGCTATATAAATAATTACACAACTCTCATTCTGTATCCAAAGAATATCATCCACAAGCAGCTGAAGGTCTGCTTATTCTTTACAGTCCGCATTTTTTAGCTGACATATCCCCTATAAATATAATATTTTTCTTATTTTTGCCTACTATGTTATATTAGCCTTAACAGGCACAAAGATGATAGAATGAGAGTTATAGATTTAATAAAATCAACAGAAAAAACAGCATTTTCTTTCGAAGTACTGCCCCCTTTAAAAGGAACAGGAATAGAAAAACTATATCAAACCATTGATGCATTACGCGAGTTTGACCCTAAATATATCAACATTACTACTCACCGAAGTGAATATATCTATCAAGAATTGGGAGATGGATTGTATCAACGTAAACGTATCCGCCGTCGCCCGGGAACAGTAGCAGTAGCTGCTGCTATCCAAAACCGCTACGGTATTACAGTAGTACCCCATATATTGTGTAGTGGCTTCTCTCGCGAAGATACAGAATATGTACTGCTCGATCTGCAGTTTCTTGGCATTACCGACCTGCTGATACTCCGTGGCGATAAAGCCAAACATGAAAACGTATTCGTACCCGAACCAGGAGGATACTCACATGCATTGGAGCTTCAACAGCAAATCAACGACTTTAACCAAGGAGTATTCGTGGACGGTTCTCCTATTAAAGCACCGGTACACAAATTCAGCTATGGAGTAGCCTGTTATCCGGAAAAACATGAAGAAGCCCCTAACATCGATCAGGATATCTACTGGTTAAAAAAGAAAGTAGAAGCTGGGGCAGAATATGCTGTTACCCAATTGTTTTATGATAATCAGAAATATTTCGACTTTGTAGAACGAGTTCGTAAGGAAGGCATTCAGATTCCTATAATTCCGGGTATCAAACCATTTTCCAAGCTGTCTCAGCTTACGGTTGTACCCAAGACCTTCAAGGTAGATCTTCCTCAAGAACTGGCACAAGAAGCATTGAAATGCCAGAGTGACGAACAAGCCAAAGTTTTGGGTATAGAATGGTGCATCAACCAATGCAAAGAATTGATTGCACACGGAGTACCCAGTATTCATTTCTACACAGTAGGTGCTACTGACAGCGTACGCCAGGTAGCAGCACAAATATATTAATATAGCTCATGTTTTTTAAGGACGTAACAGGACAAGAACAGGTCAAAAGACAATTAATAGAATCAGTACAACATAAAAAAGTGGCTCATGCCCTTCTGTTGTGCGGACGACAAGGGAGCGGGAAACTGCCTCTCGCTCTTGCCTATGCCCGATACTTGTGTTGTGAATCTCCTAACGAACATGATGCCTGCGGAGTATGTCCTTCATGTGTAAAAATGAATAAACTGATTCATCCCGACATACATTTTGCTTTCCCCATCGTCAAGCAAAAAGCCGGAAAAGATAGTGTATGCAATGACTTCCTGCCTGCATGGAGGGAAATTATCTTACATTCTCCTTACTTCGGTCTTCCCGACTGGTTGGAAAAAATGGGAGCAAGCAATCAACAGGCACAAATTTTTGTACGCGAAAGCGACGAAATACAACGGAAGTTGGCACTAAAGGCCAGTCAGGGACAATTTAAGGTGATGCTTATCTGGCTTCCCGAAAAAATGAATGCCGAATGCAGTAACAAACTACTGAAATTACTGGAAGAACCCCCTGCAGGTACCGTTTTTCTCTTGGTAAGCGAAGAACCGGAATTATTGCTTCCTACTATTCGAAGCCGTACACAACGCATCAATCTGCCTCCACTGTCTGAACACGAAATCGCTCAGGCTTTGGAAGAGCGATATAGAATTCAGCCCGATGATGCACGTGAAATAGCTCACCAGGCTTCCGGTAGCATGCTACAGGCACTAGAAGCCATCCACCTGAGCGAAGAGCACAAGGTATTCTTCGATTTGTTTATCAGACTCATGCGCTCCTCATATGCACGGCGTATTGTAGAGATGAAACAATGGAGCGAGCAAGTAGCATCTATGGGAAGGGAAAGACAGAAAAACTTTCTTGTTTACTGCCAACGCATGATACGAGAAAACTTTATCTACAACTTCCATCTTCCGGATATGAATTACATGACGCAGGAAGAACAGCAGTTTGCCGTACGTTTCTCTCCTTTTGTCAACGAGCGAAATGTGATTGGCATTATGGAAGAACTGGCAGAGGCTCAAACACACATCGAACAGAATGTAAACGCAAAAATAGTATTTTTTGATTTTGCACTGAAAATGATTGTATTACTGAAAGGCTGAAAACAAATTATAGACAGAAAGCCGATCATATCGGCATTAAAATATATAAACTATGAGCAAATTCTTACTAAAAAACGGAAGCGGCTCCTTGTGTTGCAAAGGCTGCGGACGACAAGATAACAAACTCAACACTTACGACTGGCTGGCAGATATACCCGGAAATGCCGAAGAACAGGATATGGTTGAGGTACAATTCAAAAATACCCGAAAGGGATATTACAAAAACAGCAACCGCCTTCCATTGGAAAAAGGTGATATTGTAGCAGTAGAAGCCAGTCCGGGACATGATATCGGTACCGTAACACTGACGGGCCGACTGGTTCCTCTACAGATGAAAAAGGCTAACATCAAACCGGATGCAGAAATTCGCCGCGTATACCGAAAGGCTAAACCGGTAGATATGGAAAAGTACGAAGAAGCCAAATCGCGCGAACATAATACCATGATTCGTTCACGTCAGATTGCAGCCGACTTGGGTTTGCAAATGAAAATTGGTGATGTGGAGTATCAGGGAGACGGTAACAAGGCTATCTTCTATTACATTGCAGACGAACGTGTAGACTTTCGTCAGCTGATTAAGGTGCTGGCAGAAGCGTTCCGTGTGCGTATCGAAATGAAACAAATCGGTGCCCGACAGGAAGCCGGACGAATTGGAGGTATCGGTCCCTGCGGACGTGAATTGTGCTGTGCAACTTGGATGACAAACTTTGTGTCAGTGTCTACCAGTGCGGCTCGTTATCAAGATATCTCACTGAATCCACAAAAGTTGGCTGGCCAATGCGCAAAACTGAAGTGTTGTCTGAATTACGAAGTAGACGCCTACGTAGAATGCCAGAAACGTTTACCAAGCAAAGAACTGACGCTGGAAACTCTGAATGGCACATATTATTATTTTAAGGCAGACATTCTGAAAGGTACCATCACCTACTCTACCGACAAGAGTTTCCTTGCCAATGAAGCCACTATTACAGCCAAAAGAGCTTTCGAAATCATCAATATGAATCGCCGTGGTGAAAAACCAGAAAAGCTGGAAGATATTTTCAGACAGGACAATGCCCGTCCAAAAGATTTGCTTGAACAGGAAAGTCTGACCCGTTTTGACAAGAGTAAAAACAGCAAAAACAAAAAGAAAAAGAAAGCTGAAGCTGCTCCTATAGAAAAAAGCGGTAATAAACCTGCAACTCAGCCAGTAAAAGAAGTACAGGCAGATAAACCCAAAGAAAACCGTACACGGGATAATCAGCCAAAAGAAAAGAATCGTCCTCCACAGCCCAAAAGCAATAAGAACAAGGATGATGTGACAATAAAAGCGGCAGAAAGACAGGAAACTGCAGGCGAAAGTACAGAAGAAAAGACACAACGTCCAGTACGCAATAACCGTAACCGTAATAATCGCCGCCCGAAAAACAATAATCGCAATCAGGACAAGGAAAAGAACAATTCCGGACAAAATACAACAGGAGCCTCTGAACAAGGCAATACAAACCATGAAGAATAAATGGATATTCTGCCTCTTCTCAGTACTGTTTGGTATCACAGGATGTAGAAACAGTACGGTTTATCATACTTACCAGCCAACCACCGAAAGGGGTTGGCTGAGTAAGGATACACTATATTATGCTTTACCTACTGATATTCTTCCAAACAACTTCAAGCTAAATATCGGTATACGACATACAGAATTATATCCATACAAGGATATATGGGTTGAAGTAGGATGCAAGGAAAATCCAGCAAAAAAAGATACATTTCATTTATATCTGACCGACCAGAAAGGACGTTGGACCAGCAATACCACCGGACGTTTATATCAGTGCAATTTTGATAAAGGAAATCTGAATCTATCTTCTCAAGACAGTACTCTATATATTATCCACTTGATGAGCGACTCGATACTGACAGGTATTCATGATATGGGAATCCGTTTATCGCTCCCGAGCCGCATCAATACGGAGGAAAACAAAAAGTAAGATTGTAAATCCCCATAAAGAAGAACCTCCATAACTGAAGAAAGGAAGCGGAATACCAATTACAGGTGTCAATCCAAGCACCATACCGATATTGACGAACAGATGGAAAAAGAAAATACTCAATACTGAATATCCATAGATACGCCCAAACCGGGAAGTCTGCCGCTCTGCCAACATAATGAGGCGACAAATCAAAATAACAAACAGAAGAATAACAGCAGATGAGCCCAAAAATCCTTGTTCCTCACCTACAGTACAAAAGATAAAGTCTGTATCCTGCTCCGGTACATACTTAAGTTTTGTCTGAGTTCCATTCAGAAAACCTTTGCCAGCAAATCCTCCAGAACCAATCGCAATCTTACTTTGGTTTACATTATATCCGGCTCCGGTAGGATCATCTTCCATCCCTAACAAAACTTCAATACGAATCTGCTGGTGCGGCTCCAGTACATTATTGAATACATAATCAGCCGAGAAGAAAAAACCTATCGAACAAATAGAGAACAGCATGACATACAGATAGTTGGCAAATCGTTCACGCAAAAAGAGATACAGTAAATAACCCACTAAAGCCACACAAACAAAACCCTGCAACCAAGCCACATCGAATGGAATGACATACAGAGAAAAAAGAAGTCCCAGAAACACTGTTCCCCCTCCATAAAGTAGAATTATATTTACCGCTTTCTGATTACGGCAATAAGCCTTAACCAATAGAGCAGAAAATAAGATTATCAAGCTAAATACCGAAAAGGCTCCCCACGACGTACATTCATCCGGCATCATCACTGCGTTAAATCGTATTCCTACAATAAAATAAATGACAGCACAAACTCCTGCAAATAGTACAGAACCCGTCATTCCTTCACGATACAAAACCAAAAAGAAGGCAAAATAGACCAATGCAGAGCCTGTTTCCCGCTGAAGAATAATCAAGATCATCGGAACAAATATCATACCCAAGCATATCAGCATATGCTTAGTACGCTCAATTGAGAAAGTATATTCGCCCATAAACTTGGCCAATGCCAAGGCCGTCGTAAACTTTGCAAATTCAGCAGGCTGCAAACTGACAGGTCCCAATACAATCCACGACCTGGAGCCTTTAATTTCGTGAGGATTGAAGATTGTACCAAAAAGTAACAGCAGCAGAATACCATAAAATAAATAAGCATACGTATCGTAAAAACGAGCATCCAGCATCAGAAGAACAAAGCCAAGCCCCAACGAACAGCCAATCCACATCAACTGTTTACCGGCACGTGTCGTAAAGTCAAAAAAGTTAGGCTCTCCATAATCATAACTGGCTCCACACACACTCAACCATCCACATAAGACAAGAATCAGATAAAGTCCGATTGTCCACCAGTCTACTGTTTTCCAGATACTATCTCTCGTGTATACCATAATCTATTCTTCGTTGTTGGATGTCAGTAGCCAACACCTCATCTTCCGGTGACAGCTTTCCTTTTAAATATTTCTCAATCATCAGTTTTCCGATAGGAACTCCATAAGTAGCTCCCCATCCTCCATTTTCAACATACACGGCAATGGCTATTTTCGGATTGTTCATCGGAGCAAATCCCATAAAAGCAGAGTGGTCTCTTCCATGGTTCTGTGCAGTACCGGTCTTACCACAAACTTCTATATCCGGAAGATTCGCAGCCCGACAAGTTCCACCCAATACTGCATTTCGCATTCCTTCGACTACCTCATCGTAATGCACCTTATCTACCATGGTATATCGCTTTTCCTTATATTCTGGAGCAAGAGGCTCTCCTTCTATCTGTTTTACCACATGAGGGGTAATAAAATAACCTCGATTAGCAATGGTAGCTCCCAAGTTAGCAATCTGTAAAGGCGTTGCAGTAACCTCTCCCTGTCCGATAGCAATACTAATGATGGTCAGTCCATTCCATGATCCTCGATAAGCCTTGTCATAATAACCCGCATTAGGAATCATACCTCGCTTCTCTCCCGGAAGATCAATACCCAATGTATATCCGAATCCCATCGATACCATATAATCACGCCATGTATTCATTGCTTTCTGTACAGAGCCATATTTTTGGCGTGCTCCTATCATATAGTACAACCCCCAGCAAAAATAGCCGTTACATGAAGTAGCAATAGCCGGAATCAGCGATAGTGGAGAAGGATGACCGTGACAACCTACGTGCAGACCCCTATACGAAAAACCACCTACACAAGAATAAGAAGTACCTGTCGTAATGATTCCTTCCTGAAGAAAAGTCAACGCCTGAGTAGTCTTGAAAGTAGAACCCGGAGGGTAAGTTCCCATAATAGCACGATTCAGCAAAGGTTTCCATGGATTGCGCGCCATTTCCAGATGATTTTTCCCTCGGTTACGTCCCACCATCAGACGAGGATCATAAGTAGGAGAAGAAACCAGGCACAAAACTTCACCTGTAGAAGGCTCAATAGCCACAATACTGCCAATCTTACCTTCCAGCAATCGTTCTCCCAGCATCTGCAGCTCAATATCCAAGCTTAATGTCAGATTCTTTCCCGGAACAGATGGTTTATCGAAAGCACCATCCATATAGTTTCCCTGAATACGTCCATGAGCATCACGCAGCAAAACTTCTACACCTTTTTCTCCTCGCAGTTGTTTCTCGTAAAAACTTTCCACTCCCAATTTCCCGATAAAATCTCCTGGAGCATAGTATTCATCCGCTTCCATTTCCGATTTAGAAACTTCTGCAATATCGCCTAAGATATGAGCACCCGCATTGTAATTGTACTGCCGTATCGTCCTTCTCTGTATATAAAAGCCCGGAAACTTAAATTGTTTCTCTTGAAAAACGCCACATTCCTCGGCAGACAACTGAGACAGGAAGACCTGATTGGTATAAGGAGAATAGCCCGGATTAAGTTTTCTATTCTTCAAGTCACGAAAACGTTTCCTCAGAAAATCCGGTGTTATCTGCAATGTACGACAAAGATCCAATGTATCCAAAGAAGTGATTCCTTTCATCACCACCATAATATCATAAGCCGGCTGGTTATAAACCAACAGTTTATCAGTACGATCGTATATCACCCCCCGACTGGGATATTGCACTTTTTTCAGAAAGGCATTGCTGTCTGCATGTTTCTTATAATCATCACTCATAATCTGCAATACGAACAGACGCACAATAAAAAGCAGTGCTACGACAAGCACCGCACCACCTATCACGTATTTTCTCCGTTCCAGATTATAATCTCTTTTCACTTCTTTCCCGAAATATAATTAACACACAAAATAAACAAAACAGTCATAGCCACATCGGATACCACTTTCAGCATAAACAATTTCCAGCTGAACAAAGAGAATGTATCAAGAAGATGCAAAATAAATACATAGAGAAACGTACAAGTCAATACATACCTAAAATAAGGCAAGAAACCTATTTGCCTCATATCAGGAGCAGCTTCTTCGGGTATATCACGTACTGTCTGTATACGCAACAGAGGATGACGTACAAAAGCAAGAAAAGTAGCTGCAGCAGCATTCATCCCCGGTGTATTACAAAAAAGATCGATAGTCAATCCAAGGAAGAAAGCCCAACACAGCAATGCGTTTCGAGACACATTTACATCCAGACTAAATATAAAATAGATGTAAAACAACGGAGTGGCATATTCATAAATATGGATATGATTGAGCACCAGTACCTGAAGCAGTACCAAGCCCACAAACCATAATAAGCGTTGCATAAACTGTACCATCGCTATCTATCCGTTTTTTTAATTCTTTTCTACACTTCGTTCCAATTCACTCAACTCTTCTCTGCCGGTAGAGGCTATCACTTGTACACTATTCAGACGTGCAAAGTTAGTGAAAAGCTTGACTCTCAGCCAATATGTCAGACCATCATGACTATCCTTCATATCATCCACAACTCCAATTGGAATACCTTCAGGGAATACCGCACTGTGCCCACTTGTCACTATTGTATCTCCCAAAGAAAACTCAGAATGACGAGGCATATCTTTTACTAATGCATACTGAGAAGACCCTCCTTCCCACTTTAAAGCGCCCAAATATTCTGTACGCTTAATCTTACAACTGATACTACTCTTGGCATTCAGTACGGAAAGTATCAACGAATAATGAGAAGAAGTCTGATACACAATACCGACAACTCCATTCCCATCAATCACTCCCATTTCCGGGCGGATTCCATCTTTCTCTCCTTTATTGATAGTAATATAATTATTCAGACGAGTAATGCTGTTATTCACCACGTCTGCCGGATAGCATTGATAATCCCGTAACACATCTCCTTGCAGGCGTGCAATGGAAGTAGTATCGGCTGTATAATGAGCCAGTTCCTTTTTCATTTGTTCGACCAGTAATTCCAGCTCCGTATTTCTTGCAACCAATGCCTTGTTTACTGAACGAAGTCCAAAATAAGAAGTAATATCACTTACTTCTTCACAAATCATGCCAGATAATGAGTTTGCCGAAGTAAAAAATACGCTTCCCTGATAGCTGTTAAAACGAAACAACAAGACAAAACTGATCACTTCCAAGAGAAAGAAAAGTAACCAGTAATTATATTTCAATAAGAAGCGTAGCAGATTTTGCATAAACAAAAAAGATTTTAATCACTTTAAGCAGTGCAAAGGAGATTATCATGCAATCTCTTTTACACTGCTTAAAGAAAAAAGGAAGAAGAAAGATTATCTCATCAAGAATGAGAAACGGTCTACATTCTTCAATGCAATACCCGTACCCTTTGCTACACTCAGCAACGGATCTTCGGCTATATGGAAAGGTATATTAATCTTCTCTGTCAGACGTTTGTCGAGTCCGCGAAGCAAAGCACCTCCACCAGCCAAATAAATACCATTGCTTACAATATCTGCATAAAGTTCGGGAGGAGTATTTTCCAAGGCATTCAGAATAGCTGTTTCTACCTTTGCAATGCTCTTTTCCAGACAATGTGCAATTTCCTGATAACATACAGGAATTTCCATAGGCAAAGCTGTAATACGATTCGGTCCTCTCACGATATAATCTTCCGGAGCATCATCACCCAAATCGGTCAACGCAGCACCTACATGCAATTTGATACGTTCAGCCATACGTTCACTGACCTTGACATTATGCTGACGAGCCATATATTCCTGGATATCAGCAGTCAGATCGTCTCCAGCAACACGGATTGAACTATTCGAAACGATACCACCCAAGGAGATGACAGCAATCTCTGTAGAGCCACCACCTATATCTACAATCATATTACCTTCAGGAGCTTCCACATCAAGACCAATACCTATTGCTGCAGCCATCGGCTCAAAAATCAGATAGACATCACGTCCACCTGCATGCTCTGCGCTATCACGTACAGCACGAAGTTCAACTTCGGTAGAACCGGAGGGAACCCCAATCACCATACGAAGTGAAGGAGTAAACAAGCGGCGTCCGGTGCTGGCTTTCTTAATCAAACCACGCATCATCTGCTCACATGCATTAAAGTCTGCAATCACTCCGTCTCTCAACGGACGTACAGTACGGATATTCGGATTTTCTTTTTCATACATCAGTTTTGCACGTTCACCTACCGCAATCATTTTTTCCGTACGGCGGTCGAGTGCTACTACTGAAGGTTCATCTACTACAATCTTGTCGTTGCTAATAATAATGGTATTAGCAGTTCCAAGATCCATTGCTATTTCTTGTGTAAAGGAGAATAAACCCATTTTTTATCTTTTGAACTATTTACAAAACAGACAATGAAAGTATCTTGTTCAAATGCACAGGCAATTAAAACAAGACACTTTCACTGCAAATATTAATGTTTAAAGTGACGAACTCCAGTGACCACCATGGCTACCCCATGTTCGTTGCAGTACTGGAATGTCAATTCATCTTTTACTGATCCACCCGGCTGAATCACTGCCTTGATACCTTCTTTATCTGCAATTTCCACACAGTCTGGGAAAGGGAAGAAAGCATCGCTGGCCATCACAGCTCCATTCAAATCAAAGCCAAATGATTTAGCCTTTTCAATAGCCTGCTTCAAGGCATCTACACGTGAAGTCTGTCCCACTCCACTTGCTACCAGCTGTTTGCCTTTTGCCAAAACGATAGCGTTACTCTTGCTGTTCTTTACAATCTTATTTGCAAACAACATATCATCAATTTCAGCTTCCGACGGAGCCTTTTCTGAAACCTGCTTCAAGTCTTCACGAGTTTCAATGCGAGTATCTTTATCTTGTACCAATACTCCATTCAACAAAGAACGGAACTGTTTGCGAGGCATTTCAGCTGCTTTACGTACCAAAATAATACGGTTCTTCTTCTGAGTAAGAATCTGCAATGCATCCACATCATAATCCGGAGCAATAATCACCTCGAAGAACAATCCGTTGATTTCTTCTGCTGTAGCACGATCTATCGGAGCGTTTGTAACCAATACACCACCAAAAGCAGAAACCGGATCGCCAGCCAAGGCAGCCTTCCATGCTTCGAGTACAGTTTCACGTGAAGCCAGTCCACAAGCATTATTATGTTTCAAAATTGCAAATGTAGTTTCGTTGAATTCATCAATCAAATCAATAGCAGCGTTGATGTCCAACAAGTTGTTGTAAGAAATTTCCTTACCGTGAATCTGATCGAAAACCTTGTTTAAATCGCCATAGAAATAACCTCTCTGATGAGGATTCTCTCCATAACGTAAAGTTTTCTGATCTTCTACTGCACAACGGAAAGCTGAGCCTTCTTCTCCATCGAAATAGCCGAAAATAGCAGAATCATAATGAGAAGAAACGGCAAAAGCCTCTTTCGCAAGCCAGCGACGTTCTGCCAATGTAGTGACTGCACCGTTTTCATTCAGGATATCGGCAAATGGTTTATATTGAGCCTTGCTGGCAACAATTACCACATCATTGAAGTTTTTGGCAGCTGCACGAATCAAAGAGATACCACCTATATCAATCTTTTCAATAATAGCCTGTGCATCGGCACCCGAAGCCACAGTATCTTCAAACGGATACAAGTCTACAATCACCAAATCAATCTCAGGAATCTCATATTGTGCAATCTGCTGAAGGTCTCCTTCCAGGTCACGACGACACAGAATACCTCCGAAAATTTTAGGGTGAAGAGTTTTTACACGTCCTCCTAAAATAGAAGGATAAGTAGTCAAATCTTCTACTGCCTTACAAGGATATCCCAGTGACTCGATAAACTGACGGGTACCTCCTGTGGAAAGAAATTCTACACCTTCTGCATGCAACTTTGTAATAATCTCATCCAGACCATCTTTATGATAAACCGAAACTAATGCGGTTTTGATTCTTTTTGACTCTGCCATCGCTATAACTTTTTAAAATATTTGGGCACAAAGTTAGAAAAAATCGGTTGTATCTCATATAGTAACAAGGGGAAATATTATTTATTAAACATCATTATGGAAATATCCATCAATTTTAATATACTCAAAGAACGGATTTACCATTTAAACACCTTATCTATAATTATATATTCTGTATTCGATGGATTTTGTAACACAAATGTAACACATATGACACTTCAATATAATATGCCTGAGATATTTTTGCACGCATAAAAACAGTACTAACAATATTATATGGAAACAGTTTATCTAGGAATTGTGATATTCCTTTTCATGCTGGCAGTATTCGACCTGCTGGTAGGTGTCAGTAACGATGCTGTAAACTTCATGAATTCCGCAGTCGGAGCGAAAGTTGCACGTTACAGAACAATCATTATTGTAGCAGCAATCGGAGTATTTGCCGGTGCAGTCATGAGTAACGGAATGATGGATATTGCCCGTCATGGAATCTTCCAGCCGGCCAATTTCAGTTTCTACGAAATCATGTGTATTTTATTGGCAGTCATGGTCACTGACGTGGTACTGCTGGACGTATTCAACACATTAGGTCTTCCCACCTCTACTACCGTATCCATGGTATTCGAACTCTTAGGTGGTACATTTATCTTAGCTATTCTTAAAATAATCGGCGACGAAAGCGGACTTCTTTCACTGGGCGATATGATGAATACAGAAAAAGCGCTGTCCGTCATTATGGGTATCTTCCTGTCCGTAGCCATTGCTTTCATTGCCGGAACATTCGTACAATACATTTCCCGTCTGATTTTCAGTTTCAATTATAAGAAAAAACTTTCCTGGACAATCGGTATCTTCGGAGGTATTTCTGTAACCGCTCTTTCTTACTTCGTCCTGATAAAAGGTTTGAAAAGCGCTCCTTTCATGACACCGGAGTCATTAGCATGGATTCAGGAAAACACCACCATGCTTGTTATCGGATGTTTTGTATTCTTTACAGCCTTAATGCAAATTTTGCACTGGTGTAAAGTGAATGTATTCCGTATCATCGTCTTATTGGGTACATTCTCTCTGGCTCTGGCTTTTGCCGGAAACGACTTGGTGAACTTTATCGGTGTGCCTTTGGCTGGTTTTTCTGCTTACACAGATTATGTGGCCAACTCAAACGGTGCAGATATACACAGTTTCATGATGACTTCGCTCATGTCGTCAGCCAAAACTCCGGTAATCTTCCTGTTTGCTTCGGGAGTTATCATGGTATATGCTCTGGCAACTTCTAAAAAAGCCAAGAACGTAATCAAGACTTCTGTCGACTTGGCCCGTCAGGAAGAAGGTGATGAAATGTTCGGTTCATCGGCACTGGCCAGAACCATTGTACGTCGTGCAACCAACATTAACGAATTCCTGACTCGTGTAATTCCGGCTAACGTACGCCAGTGGATAGACAGCCGTTTCAACAAAGATGAAGTGATACTGGAAAATGGTGCAGCATTCGATATGGTACGTGCTGCTGTCAATCTGGTATTGTCTGGTCTGCTGATTATTATCGGTACAACCATGAAACTTCCTCTTTCTACTACATATGTAACCTTTATCGTAGCCATGGGTACTTCATTGGCAGACCGTGCCTGGGGACGTGAAAGTGCAGTTTATCGTATTACCGGTATGCTGTCAGTTATCGGCGGATGGTTTATCACTGCATTCGTAGCATTCACCATCTGTGCTCTGGTTACAGCCATCATGTTCTACACAAGTTTCGCAGGTATGTTTGTCTTCATCTGTGTAGCAGTCTTCCTCCTTGTGCGCAGTAACATCCAATACAGCAAGAAAGAAAAGACCGAACAACAGGACGATACATTCAAGCGTATGATGTCTACTAAAGACAAGAGTGAAATCCTTTCACTGTTACGCCAGCATGTAAAAGAAACCATGACAGACTACATCGAATACAGTCGCAACGCATACATTCAAGTAACAGATGGCTTTATCAATGAAGACTTGAAACTTCTGAGAAAAGTCATCAACTCAACCGACGAACAGAAAAAGATGCTGAAGAAACGTCGCCGTAAGGAAATTCTGGGATTACGACGCATTCCTATCACCATCGCAATAGAAAAGAACACTTGGTTCCACTTGGGAAGCAACAGCTGCGAACAGATGCTTTACTGTTTGAAACGTATCGGCGAACCTTGTAAAGAACACGTGGATAACAACTTCAACCCTATTCCACAAGTTTGTATCGAAGAATTTATGCCTATACGTCAGGAACTTTCCCAACTGATGGAACGCACTCGCACTGCTATCGATCAAAACAACTACGACAGTGCAGACGAAATTCTGAAGCAGGGAGATGATTTGAAAAACAAAATTTCAGCTCTCCGCAAGCAACAAATGAACCGTATGCAGGAAGCAGACACGACCAATCTGAAAGCACTGATGGTATACTTGAATATCTTGCAGGAATCACAAGAGCTGGTAAGCATCTGGCGTCATTTGCTGCGTGCAAGCCGCTTCTTCCAGCTGGACTATGTACCACAGGAAATGCCTCATCTTGCCGCCACAGAATAAACACACAATATCCCTAAAAAGAGAAACCCTGTAAAAGTTGTAAAGCTTTTGCAGGGTTTTCTCTTTATGCATCTCCTTGATATCTTACTGACAAAATGTAAATATCCAATTTATTCTGCTGGTGCGATTATAATGAATGACAAAATGTCAAATCAGAGCCTCATAGGCAAGCAAATCTGGAACTATATACAGAGTTTGTGAAAACGAAGGCCGTTTTTTAACAGATACGATTTTCCATAAATTAAGCGGAAATCGAACTCACGCAGCAAATGTATAGAGCACATGGCCACTTTCCTCATAAATGCCACAAAATGCACAGATATCAAGTACAGATTATCATGATAAAAATCACCTGATTTATCGGCAAAAAACATCAAAAAACGGCCTTATCAAAATAGAAAATCAGGAATTCATAGAAAAAACGAACATTTCAGAGGAAGAAGTCGACGTGACTAATCACATAAGCCTGCGCGATTAGTCGCGTAAGCCACCGATACTTGTATCGTCAAGCATCGATTCAAGTCACAAATTCGTTTATTTCCAGTCCCAAAACATGCCATACAGCATATTTCAAGCGTGTTATAAAACAGGAAAAGCCCTCTTTTAAATACAAGAGTCGCATTTTTCTTCAAAATACCGGTTAGCTAAAATCAAGAATAATCAGAATAATGACACATAAATTGCGTTTCCGCTATCAATATAACATTCATCTATAAACAAAAAAACGGCTGCCTTTTACAGACAGCCGTTTCTCTATAATGTGGAAATATTATTCTTTAACTTCCCATCCCAATGCAGAAGCACCCAATACAGCAGCATCCGCATCTTTCAATTGAGAAAGCAACAACTTAGTCTTACCTTCGTAAATCTTAAGTACATTCTTATCGATAGCTCTCTGGATCGGTTTCATCAGATAATCTCCAGACTTAGCCAAACCACCGAACAGGATAATAGCTTCAGGGCTTGAGAATGCGATAAAGTTCACCAAAGCTTCACCCAGGATAGTACCTGTATATTCGAAGATATCCAAAGCCAGTTTATCACCTTTTACAGCAGCATCGTATACGTCTTTTGATACGATATCTTCTACCGGAATGTTTCTCAGCAAACTTGGTTCAGTACGCTGTACCAGGAATTCACGTGCTGTACGTGCTACACCGGTAGCCGAGCAGTAAGTTTCAAGACAGCCTTTACGACCGCAACCGCACTGACGTCCTTCCGGATTCACAATTACATGTCCCAATTCACCGGCAAAACCATCGTGACCGTAAACCAACTGACCGTTGATTACAATACCACTACCTACACCAGTACCCAATGTAATCATGATAAAATCTTTCAAGCCACGTGCTGCACCATAAGTCATTTCACCGATAGCAGCTGCGTTTGCATCGTTTGTCAAAGCTGTAGGGACACCTAACTTTTCTTCGAACATGGCAGCCAATGGAATAATTCCTTTCCATGGAAGGTTTGGAGCAAACTCAATTGTACCATTGTAATAGTTACCGTTCGGAGCACCTACACCCATACCTTTGATTTTTTCAGCACCACCTACTTGCTGCAACAGAGGAAGAAGTTTTTTGCAGACAGCATCTACATAATCTTCTACTTTGTCGTACTCCTGAGTCTTTACAGAATCAGAAACCAATACATTTCCACGAGAATCTACGATACCGAACACTGTGTTTGTACCGCCGATATCCATACCTACCACGTAGGGTTTTTCCATGTTTATTGTCATGACGATATATTATTTTAGGGTTAATTTATTGCGACAAATGTAACGAATACGTAAAAAACGCGCAAATTTTTTATTCATTTTATGACAGACTCTTGTAACTTTTCCTACCTTAGCGACGTCTAATGAGGTATAAAACGAACAGAAGACAGAAGTATGATACACTTACACGAAATCAACAAAACCTATCATAACGGAGCACCGTTGCATGTTCTTAAAGGTATAAACCTGGATATTGAAAAAGGAGAGTTTGTATCAATTATGGGAGCATCCGGCTCAGGAAAATCTACTTTACTTAACATTTTAGGTATTTTGGACAACTATGATTCGGGAGAATACAGACTGAACGGAGTATTAATCAAAGACCTAAGCGAAAACAAGGCAGCCGAATACCGTAACCGGATGATTGGTTTCATATTCCAATCGTTTAATTTGATTTCATTTAAAAATGCCATGGAAAATGTGGCATTACCTTTATTCTATCAAGGGGTAAACAGAAAGAAACGGAATGAGTTGGCGATGGAATATCTTGAAAAACTCGGACTGAAAGAATGGGCCCATCATATGCCCAACGAGTTATCGGGCGGACAGAAGCAGCGTGTAGCTATTGCCCGTGCCTTGATTTCCAAACCACAGATTATTTTGGCAGACGAACCAACCGGAGCATTGGACAGCAAAACGTCGGTAGAAGTTATGAATATTCTGAAAGAACTTCACGAAAAAGAAGGGCTTACCATTGTGGTGGTAACGCATGAAAGTGGTGTAGCCAATCAGACCAATAAGATTATCCACATAAAAGATGGAATAATCGAACGCATCGAAGACAATATTGACCACAACGCTTCTCCATTCGGACAAAACGGATACATGAAATAACATTATGCTCGACCTGATTCAAGAAATATATGCGACCATTATGCACAACAAATTGCGCACGGCACTGACCGGTTTTTCCGTAGCATGGGGAATCTTTATGCTTATTGTGCTTCTGGGCGCCGGCAACGGACTGATTCATGCATTTGAAAACAGTTCGAAAGACATGAAAATGAACTCTGTCAAAATTTATCCCGGATGGACTTCCAAACCATATAAAGGATTAAAAGAAGGAAGAAAAATTTCCCTCAACGAAAAAGACCGCAAACTGACTGAAAGGTCTTTCTCCGATCATGTAATCAGTACCGGAGCTACAGTCAGCAAAAGTGATGTCGTTCTTACTTACGAAAAAGAATTCCTTACCATCAATACGGATGGAGTTTTCCCAAGCTATCCGGAACTGGAGGCTATAAAGCTAAAGAAAGGACGTTTCATCAATGAACGGGATATGCAGGAAAAACGTAAAGTCATGGTACTTCACGAAAAGTCGGCTCGTATTCTGTTTCCTCAAACAGAACCTATAGGGAAATATGTCAATGCACAAGGAGTTGCTTATCAAATTATAGGAATCTATACAGACAAAAACAGTTTTTCTCCGTCTGCACTGGTGCCTTTTACGACCCTGCAATTAGTATACAGCAAAGGAGACAGTATTGATGATATCGGTTTTACTACCAAAGGGCTGACCGATATGGCCACTAACGAGCAATTCGAAAAGGACTATCGGAAAGCACTTGGAGAACAAAAATTCTTCGATGCAGAAGATGACGGAGCCATCTGGATATGGAATCGCTTTACCCAATATCTCCAACAGCAGCAAGCCAATGGCATACTTCATACCGTGATTTGGGTAATCGGAATCTTTACTCTACTAAGCGGTATCGTAGGGGTCAGCAATATTATGTTGATTACCGTACGAGAACGCACACACGAATTCGGAATCCGCAAAGCACTGGGTGCCAAACCTTCTTCCATTCTTTGGTTGATTATATCAGAAAGTGTGGTAATCACTACTTTCTTCGGATACATTGGTATGGTAGCCGGCATTGCCACAACCGAATATATGAATGTCATTGCAGGCAAGCAGACAATGGATATCGGAGTGGCTTCTATTACGGTATTCGAAAATCCGACTGTGGATATCAGCATCGCTATTCAAGCCACACTGACACTTATCATTGCCGGTACGCTGGCAGGGTTATTCCCGGCAAGAAAAGCAGTAAAAATACGCCCGATAGAGGCACTTAGAGCAGATTAAGTATGAGAAAGTTCGATTTAGACACATGGGAGGAAATACTTGTCACCATCACCCGCAATAAAACACGAAGCCTGCTGACTGCATTTGGTATTTTCTGGGGTATCTTTATGCTGGTATGCTTAATGGGGGGTGCACAAGGTACACGGGATTTATTGTCAAGACAGTTCAAAGGATTTGCTACCAATTCCGGCTTTCTGGCCTCCAACCAAACCAGCAAGGCATACAAAGGTTTTCAGCAAGGACGGTATTGGGATTTGGAAAATAAGGACGTGGAGCGAATCAGACGCAATGTAATTGGTATTGATGTCATCACTCCTAACCTGACTCGCTGGGGCATCAATATAATACACAAGGAGAACAACATATCCGGTACTTTAAAAGGTTTATATCCTGTTTATGAAAAGATAGAAACGCCTCAAATAGTGTTCGGACGTTACTTGAATGATATGGATATCAGAGATAGAAGAAAGGTATGTGTAATCGGACAGCGTATTTATGAAAGTCTGTTTCCCGACAAGAGTGATCCTTGTGGAAAATACATTCAAATAGATAGTATTTATTATCGCGTAATTGGGGTGAATGCTGCATCGGGCAACATGTCTATCAACGGACAGTCGGAAACATCGGTAGTTATCCCTTTTACGACCATGCAACAAAATTATAACTTCGGGAAAAAGGTACAGTTGCTCTGCTACACGGCCCGTAAAGGATATCGAATCAGCGAAGTGGAAAAAGAAGTGGAACAAATAGTAAAACAAGCCCACATGATTCACCCGGACGACCAGCAAGCTATTATCCAGGTCAATGCAGAAGCCATGTTCAGTATGATGGACAATGTATTCGAGGGTATACGTATCTTGGGGTGGATGGTAGGACTGGGAACGCTGCTCGCCGGAGCCATCGGTGTAAGTAATATCATGATGGTAACAGTAAAAGAGCGTACTACCGAAATCGGTATCCGTCGTGCCATTGGTGCACGCCCCAATGATATTCTGCAACAGATTCTATCGGAGAGTATTGTATTAACTATTCTGGCGGGTATGATTGGTATCTCTTGTGCCGTATTCATACTTAACATTGTAGAAGAAGCGACAAGTACTCCTATAGATCCCGTTCATTTTCAAATCAGCTTTTGGACGGCCATTGGTTCCTGTATCTTATTGATGATATTGGGTGTACTGGCTGGACTGGCTCCTGCCTACCGTGCCATGGCTATCAAACCGATAGAAGCCATCAGAGACGAATAATTATAATTCAACTAATCCGAAAATCAAAACAATCTTAAATATGAAAAAGTACATCAAAATTGCCGTACTGGTTCTGATAGGAATCATCATTATCGGAACGTTTGTTTTCCTTTACCAAAAATCACAACCAGAGGAAACCATGTATCACACCATGAAAGCAGAAAAGACCAATCTGGTGCAAACTACCGTTGCGACGGGAAAGATAGAACCGCGCGATGAGGTACAAATCAAACCTCAGATTTCGGGTATCATTTCTGAAGTCTATAAAGAGGCTGGTCAGACTGTAAAGAAAAACGAAGTAATAGCCAAGGTAAAGGTAATTCCCGAATTGGGAACACTGAATGCAGCCGAAAGTCGTGTCCGCCTGGCAGAGATGAATGGGAAACAGGCAGAAACAGATTTGCAACGTATGGAGAAACTCTACGAAAGCAAACTGGTAAGCAACGAAGAATACGAACAGACACTGCTTGCAGCCCGTCAGGCTCGCGAAGAAATACAGGCCGCTAAAGACAATCTGGAAATCGTAAAAGAAGGAATCACCAAAAACAGCGCTTCATTCAGCAGCACACTGATTCGTTCTACTATCAACGGATTAATTCTGGACGTTCCCATCAAAGTGGGTAACTCCGTAATCATGAGTAATACATTCAACGACGGAACAACCATTGCGACTGTAGCCGATATGAGCGACCTTATCTTCCGAGGAAATATAGATGAAACAGAAGTGGGACGCATCCATGAAGGTATTCCTGTAAAGATTACCTTAGGAGCTTTGCAAGACATGAAGTTCGATGCAGTACTGGAGTATATATCTCCTAAGAGTGTAGAAAATAATGGTGCCAACCAATTCGAAATCAAGGCAGCCATTACCGTTCCGGACAGTGTAACTATCCGCTCCGGATACAGTGCCAATGCCGAAATAGAACTGCAGCGTGCCGAGAATGTACTGGCTATTCCGGAGAGTGCAGTAGAATTCAGCAACGACTCTGCCTTTGTATATATACTGAAAGACAGTACCACTACACAAGTATTTGAACGCAGACTGGTCAAAACTGGAATCAGCGATGGAATAAAAGTGGAAATTAAAGAAGGACTGAAAGCCAATGAAGTGGTACGCGGAATGAAAAAAGAAGCCATATGAGAAAGCAATATATCACCTTTGTAACGATAGCAGTTCTGTCTGCCGGCTCTGCCATGGCACAAAAACAGTGGAATCTGAAGCAATGTATAGAGTATGCCATCGAGCATAATCTGACCATCAAGCAGCAGGAAGCAGCCAAAGACGAGAGTGCAGTAGACCTAAATACAGCTAAATGGAGTCGGTTACCCGACTTGAATGGTAGCGCATCGCATTCGTTCAACTTCGGACGAAGCCTGCAAATGGACAATACCTACCAACAGCTGAATACACAGAATACCGGTTTAAATCTCAACACCAGTATTCCTTTATTCACAGGTATGCAAATTCCTAACCAGATTGCCCTAAGCAAACTGAATCTGAAAGCGGCTGTAGAAGATTTAAACAAAGCCAAGGAAGACATCAGTATTCAGGTCACCTCTGCTTACCTGCAGGTATTATTCAATGAGGAGTTAGCAAAAGTAGCTCACGAACAAGTGGCCCTCAGTGAAGAAATGCTCAAACAAAAGACCGCTTTCTTCAAGGTGGGAAAAGCTTCCGAAGCGGAACTCTACGAAGCCAAGTCGAGAGCAGCACAAGATCAGTTGTCTGCCGTACAAGCCGACAACGAATACCGTCTGGCCCTTCTGGACTTGAGCCAATTGCTGGAATTACCAACTCCAGAAGGCTTCGGCATCGTTTCTCCATCCATCGACGAGGATAAAGATTTCAGCATACTGACTTCTCCTGCCGACATTTACAGCGAGGCCTTACTGATTAAGCCCAGCATCAAAGCTGCGCAATATCGCGTGGAAGGAGCTCAAAAAAGCATACGTATTGCTCAAAGCGGATATTATCCCCAACTCAGTCTGGGAGCCGGTATAGCCACCAGCTATTACAATGTTTCAGGAAGAGAGAACGGCAACTTCGGGGCACAATTGAGAGATAATTTCAGCCAATACATCGGATTATCACTCAATATCCCGATCTTCAATCGCTTCTCTACACGCAATCAGGTGAGAAAAGCCCGCATACAGCAAACGACTCTCAACTGGCAACTAGAAGATGCCAAGAAAGCCTTGTACAAAGAAATACAACAGGCATACTACAATGCAGTCAATGCAGAAAGTAAATTCGAAAGCAGTCGTACCGCTGATGAAGCAGCAAAGGCTTCATTCAATTTGATGAAAGAGAAATATGCCAACGGCAAAGCTACTTCAACCGAATTCAATGAGGCTCGTACAAACTGGCTAAAAGCTGTATCCGACCGTATTCAGGCTAAATACGATTATCTGTTCCGTACCAAGATTTTAGACTTCTATAAAGGAGTACCGCTAACCTTGGAATAAGCGATGTACACTCGTATAATCAGACCATATATTATACAATAAAAATAATCCCTTCTACTGACAGTTTTTCAGCAGAAGGGATTATTTATTCTATCAATCATATCAAAGAAGCCCCCGTTACTCGCCCAGCAGACGAATACCTTCCTCTTCCAACACTATCAGGCGTTTCTTATACAAATCGCCGACTGCCTTCTTGAATGTTTTCTTACTGACTCCAAATGTATTATAAATGGTTTCGGCATCTGTTTTATCATGAATGGAAGAATAACCGTCATGATCCTTCAGATACTGCAACAAAACTTCTGTAAAATCATCTACCTTACGAGTTCCTCCCGGCTGAAGCTGCAAATCAATCTTACCATCTTCTCTTACATGCTTCACATAGGCTTTCAGCTTCATTCCTACTTCTACTGTCTGGAATATCTCGTTGTGGAATAACATTCCGCTAAAGCGATTGTCGGCTATTACCTTAAATCCCAAGTCAGTTTTCTGCCATACCAAGACTTCCACTTCTTCTCCGGCACGATAAACCGGACGTTCTTTCGACAGATAACGCTCTACCTTGGCCGAAGCGACAATACGGTAACTTTCCTCATCCAGATGCACATGAACAATATAACGGTTACCTTTCACCATCTTCATCTTTTGTTCGCGGAACGGTACAAACAAATCTTTCATCAGTCCCCAATCCAGAAAAGCACCAAACTGGTTTACCCATGCCACTTCGAGGCAAGCAAATTCGCCTACCTGTACATATGGATGAAGTGTAGTAGCAACCAGACGTTCATCCATATCCAGGTAAATAAATACATTCAGCATATCGCCCGGCTTGCAGCCTTCGGGCACATAACGTTTGGGTAAAAGGATTTCACCGTCTTCGCCGCCATCAAGATACATCCCGAAGTCGACTTCCTTTACCACCTCCAACTGATTATACTTTCCTAACTGTATATGACTCATATTTTCTTATTTTGCCGTAAAGATAACAAGAATTTTCATTTAATTTGCATGCTAATACATAGAGCATTTTTGTTTCCATGAAAAACATTAACTAATAAATACAACCTTATATGAAAAATCTGATTTTATCACTGACTGCCGGAGTGGCCTGCTTCATGGCTGCTTCTTGTACCCAACACCCCCAAACCACACAACTTAACTGGGGAACATTCAACATCCGTTACGATAACCCGGAAGACAGCCTCAACAACTGGCAATACCGCAAAGATACCGTAGCTGCTTTCATCAAAGCACAAAACCTCGACATCGTAGGTATGCAGGAAGTATTATATAATCAGCTTGAAGACCTGAAAGCACGTCTGCCGGAATATGCAGAAGTTGGTGTAGGACGTGAAGACGGAAAAACCAAGGGAGAATACTCTCCTCTGTTCTATAAAAAAGACCGCTTCGAAGTTCTTGACAGCAATACCTTCTGGCTTTCACAATATCCGGACAGTGTAGGCTTTATAGGCTGGGACGGAGCATGCTGCCGCATTGCTACATGGGCCAAGCTGAAAGATAAGAAAAGCGGAAAAATCTTCATGGCTGTCAACACACACTTTGACCATGTAGGAGTAGAAGCCCGCAGAAAAGGAGCATTACTCATTATCGATAAAATCAAGGAAATTGTAGGCGACCAGCCTGCTGTTCTGACCGGTGACTTTAATGTATCGGAAGAATCGGAAGCCTATCAGACTATTACCAGCAACGAATTTGTATTAAAAGATGCAATGAAAATTGCCAAAGAGACCGATGGTGTAAAATATACTTTCCACGATTTTGGACGGGTACCTCAGGCAGAACGCGAAAAAATTGACTTTATCTTCGTTACCCCACAGATCAATGTATTGAAGAACTATATTCCTGAAGAGGGAAAAGAAGCCGGCAAGATTCTGTCCGACCACAATCCTCAAGTAACTACATTGGAATTCTAAACATAAAGAACCGGCAAGGAAAAGATTGCATAACGCAACTTTCCTTGCTGATTTTATATTCAGTCACAATTTTCAAATTCTATCAGCTCTCCTGTCACCGAGTTGATTATGAATCCTCGCACTACCACATCCTGAGGTACCAGCGGATGATGCTTCACCAGATGCACACTTCCGCGTACAGACTGTTCTACATTATCGAAACCACTCAACCAATGATGCAAGTCGATGTTACAATATTGCATCATCTCAATATGTTCAGTAGAAATGCCTCTCTCTTTCATATGGCGTAACATCACCTGACTGTCCATATGCTGTGCCCCACAGTCGGTATGCCCGATAATCATTACCTCTTTTACTCCCAATTCATAAATACCAACCAGCAGACTTCGCATCGCACTTCCAAACGGATGTGTGATGGTTCCTCCTGCATTCTTAATCATCTTGACATCCCCGTTTTTCAGTCCCAACGAAGCCGGTATCAGTTCTACCAGACGAGTATCCATACAGGTAACAATGGCAATCTTCTTATCCGGATATTTATTGGTCAGATACTTTTCGTACCCTTTACCGCCTACAAAAGCACGGTTAAATTCAAGTAATTCGTCTATCATACCCTTTTCTATTTTATGTTTGACACACAAATGTACGAAAAATTATATTTCAAAATATTTCAGCATATTGTTTATCCTTCTTACGATTCTATCCTTACCCTGTCACAAGACAAATATCATCATAAAACGATAACATCTTTCTTGTTTAATCGACGACGACGCCCGTACAACCGACGATGCAGTCTGCATAGCCGGCGTCGTTGACTGTATAGCCGGCGTCGCCGGATGAAACACAATAAGAAAGACCTTTGCTCTTACAACATTTATTCCAATAAAAAGGTCCGCCTCAAGAAGCACCCGACTTCTTTTGGCAGACCCAAAGGCAGATAGTATAAAATCGTGTTTTATTTTTCTATCAAAGTGATACCGTCCAGACAGAAGTAGGCAGGAGTATTCATTCCATACTCTCCTTTATCTGTAGAATCCAGTTCAAATGAAATAGATGCAGCTGAAGCCAATGCACTCCAATCGAACCATTCCCATGTATTGACAATCTTACTCTGTCCATTCCGGTAATCGGCCAAATAAAAATTCACCCTTCCTATTTCAGTGCCCTGTGCATCACGTCCTACAGCTGTCAGTATAAAATAATCTCCATCTGCAAATTGCCGTACGGCATTAAGTCCACCGTCATTACCATCCTTTATGGCTAAATAGGCATATGTCGTATTGGTTACCCAAGCCCCCTTAAACTGATATTTATCTGTATTCAAGATAGAAATGGAAGCAGGAGTATAACTATTTGTAGAGGAAGTGAGATATACTTTTCCAAACTTTCCCGCACCTGTAATGGCACTGATATTAACATATCCGGGAGTGGTTACATCGGTGGTATTGGTATAAGTAAATCCCCCTCCAAAACTTTTATCAGCACTATACCAATGGGGAATTTCAACTAACGAACTATTGTCGCGGAACGATGTTTTAGTATACCACCCATCTTGTTCACCTCCTTCCGGGACAAAGGAAGTTTCCGGTTGAGTAAGATTCTCTTCAAAACTCACCACTCTTTCTGTCTTTGGTGTGTCATCATTACTACAACTAAACAGTGCTACACTTAGCAGCACTACACATACATAAGCTAATTTTTTCATGTCTTTATTTATTTTAATCTGTTTATTATTTACTATGGTTCGAAATGAAGATTTTCTACTGTAGTAATTTCCGTAGAAGCCTCTCCCAACTGTCCGGCATCCAGATTCACTGCTGTATAGATTTTCACAAAATCAATTTCATCAAGTAATACCGGCTGTCCGTATGCATCTACCGCCCAATCAATCTTGAATTTTGCCATATCTGTATCATTCGGATGATTATCGGCATACCCCCAATCGTATGCATATTCTATCCACATTCCGTTTTCCTTTACTGCATTATCTTTCAGACGAACTCCGGTAAAGGTCATTTCATCCTTCTCTATCCACAACGGATAGTACGACTCCTGTACATGGGCAAAATTGCGTAATACATACCCTTCATTACCCTGATTATCGGTCCAGCGCACATCCGAATCAGCCGGATTGGGCCGATAATACGTAATCTGATAATTGCGGATTTCAGAATCCTTGCCGTACTCGCTACCGGCCAGTTCGTACCATGTATCATCGGGAATTCCGTTTCCGTTTACATCTTTTGCTACCATCACAATACCCGGTTCCGCACTTCCTCCCGGCCGGTTCTGCCATGCATTGGGGTTATAATAGGCGTTACCATGAATCTTAAAATCGTATGCCCCCTCTATATTAGGAATAGGTTGCTGGAATCCAACGACAATATATCCCCCAAAACCTCCCAACGAGAGTAATGAATGCTTCTGTAAACGTTCTGTGGCATACTCCAAGACTTGTGCCTCTGTCGTAAACCCATCTTTATAGGCTGTAGTTGTAGTATTTACAAACTGTCCGGGTGCCGGACGATATTGAAATACTTTATTGGCATACGGAGTAGGTGCATCGGGATCTTCCGGCTCTTCCGGATCCGGATTATCAGATGACACATCCCGGAATATAATCGTATTCGGGTTCAATCCTACTTGTTTCAATCGGGAAAGCAATTTCCCTTCTGGAGAAAAACAAAGTACATCTCCTTCTAATGTATAACTATAAGCTTCGGATATATACACATTGCCACTATACGGATTGACTTCGATGGCATAAGGAGTTTCTATCCGGGTATCATCGGTAATAAATTCCTCTCTCAAAACTCTACCTTCCGTCAGACTGAACATCTTAAATCCGGTTTCCTGAGTCTGATAATTATAGTTATACAGATAAGCTACATCATTGTTTATGGCAAAATTCAGTACTTTTTCATTGAAAGTATTCGTAACACAATCCGTCTCTGCATCAATTTGCACAAACTGATAGTTTCCTGTTTCGATATGTTCTCCCCGCGTTACTACATACACTTTATCTTCTGGTCCGGCAAGAATCTTTCCCGGATTAGGTCCCACTTCTATCTTTTTCAATTCAGTAAACGAAGCCAAATCTACAACGGATACCGTACGGTCTACCCCTATTCCTTCTGTATCCAGTCCACCGGAATTGGACACATACAGTTTTCCATTCTGCACACAAAGGTCATCTGCATTACGTCCCACTTCTATCACTCCATCTACTTCCAGAGTATTCAAATCAATACGACTCACTGTTCCATCGAACGAACAGACATAAGCTTTCCCTCCTTGAAACGCTATGGCACGAGGCTGACGAGAACTACCATTTTCACATAATACAGGAATCTGCTTGACAGACAATCCGGTATACAAGTCTATCACCTCTACTGTGCTTGAAACATTAACCACAATGTAAAGCCTGTCATTATACACTGCCATATCATTGGCCGTATCTCCCAAACCCCGATTATTCATTGCAAGAAAATAATCGCGTACATAAGAAGAACTGTTAAACGAGTAACGGTATAATGAGCTGTTATTCAGATTAAACAAACCTTCACACAATACATACATTTCGGCCGTTCCGGTTTCCTGTATAGAACCACCATCTGCATAGGGTTTATCTTCCATGTCATCACACGACATACACAGAAACAATACACAGGAAAGAAGTAATATTATAGTTGTTCTTTTTCTCCTCATTTTTTCTTTCTTCAATATTTTATGCCTACAGTTACCCGAAACGAACGTCCCGGCATAGGAAAGTTCTTCACAATCTCATAATTTTTGTTCAAAAGATTAAGCACCTCTATCCGTAAAGAAGTAGTCATTTTTCGAAAACGGAAGTCACGGTATGCAGAAACACTATGATCTGTATATCCATCAAGTCGATTCTTGGTGATATTCTGTCCCAGAACATAACGTTTTCCAGAGAAAAGCATTGCATACGACAAGTTTACATAGGGGGTTTCCAGTACAGCCTGTCCCGAACCCGATACACGTGGGGTATAAGCAATCTGATGTTTATAAGTCATACTCTCGGGAGAATCAGGATCGGAACTGGTGACATCGAGAGCCCGCTGATATGTATAATTTCCAGAAAGAGTCAACAAATATCCCTCAAATGGCGTCAGACAAATATTGGCAGTGGCATCTATACCTTTAATATCAACCTTGCCTAAGTTCACCATACTCCATATAAACAGGTTTTTGGTAGGAGTAGCTACTATCTTATCGGTTACCCGATTGGTATAAGCATCAACGGTAGCCGACAAAGAAGAAACCAATCCCTCAAATCGTTTACCATAAGTCAGACCAATATTATATTGCTGCGCCTGCTCCGGTTTCAAGCGAATGTTTCCAGTCTGCCCGTAATACAAATCATTGAAACTGGGCAAACGGAATATATCCTTATAAAAGAAACGTATTCTAAATTCTTCTCTAGGAAAAGGCTTGAAAGATGCACTGAAATAAGGACTCCACTTCCGGTGTCCTCCTGCACTGCTTCCGACCGACACATCCTCGTTGATAACAGTTGCCAATACTGAAGCCGAAACTGTCATCCATTCATTTACGTATTTTCCAGCCAGGGCAGTCAGCCATGAATAACGTACCGGCTTAGCAAAATTATGTAAATCAGCATTCATCCGGTTGATACTTCCGTCGGTTGAAAGTGAAAAAGAAAGATTATCGAATGCCCGATACAGAGCTGAAGCCGAGACATAATACTCCTGCTGGTAAAAATTATTTTCCGATTGTCCGGTACTCCCCTTATAATCCGGATCTAAATAACGCTGGTAACTCCAGTTCCATTTGGCTGAGGCCTGAACCGCCCATCGATGGTTCAATTCCTTTTTATAATGTCCCTGTACAAAAACATTCTTATCCCATAAATGCTGGGAGGCATAATCATAATAATAGGTAGTAGCATTAGGCAAGCCTCGCGACGACTGATAATAATATGCCTTGAGGCGAAGTTGTTCTTTATCCGAAAAATTCCCAAAGACATTAACCTCAGTCCGCAAATTCTGTACTTCGGTATTCTTTCGTTTTTCCCTGCTATGCTGATCATCTTTATCCCCATAATATAAAGTATACGGATAACGACCATCAGACGACATCCACTCTCCTTGAGCTGTCAGACTCCATTTGTCCGCTAATTGCTGCTCCCAATACAATGAAGGATTAACAAGTCCCCAAGAGCCCGTCTTCAGAGTACCTTTCAACAAAAAAGTCTTCCCATCCTCAAAATGAGGAGTTAAGGTTTGAATACTCAATGTCCCAGCTGAAGCAAACAAACGGGCTGGCTGAAAGATTTGCTCTCCCTGTCCATTATTCAATACTAATTTATCTACATTCTCCAATGAAAATCGCCCAAGGTCAATCTGTCCTGTCTGACAATCAGTCACTGCAATTCCATCATAAGAAACAGCAGTATGCTGAGCACCTAAACTGCGTACCGAAACAGTCTTTAATCCACCAATACCTCCATAATCTTTTACAGTAACTCCAGAAAAATGTTTTACCGCATCTGATACCTGCATTACATTTAAAGCTTTTAATTCTTCAGCAGAGAGTATCTGAACAGGGGCAGTTGCACGAACTTCCCTTATCTGATAACGGTCGGTTACTGTTACTTCAGGAATAGTGTATACTCGAGCTGTATCCAATACAGTTTGTGCAAACGAAGACCCCGTTACACTACTTATCCCCAATCCTGCAAGCCATATGATTTTAACAATACGCTTCATGCTGTTTTTCAATTCACTACAAACAAAAACAGCTTTCTTCCCCTAATATACGAATGAATGAAGATATAAAAACGAAAAATTCATTCTACGCTTTTTCCTCGAAAGCTGCGAAAAATATATGGCAGGTCTTCTGACTTGTTCCAATCAGCAAACGCCTTCCCAAACGAATTCAGTGGCATAAATGTCTGCTAACCTTATTATATAGAACTTACAGCAGCGGGACTGTTCAGGACTCTCACCTGATTCCCTTTTAATTGGTTTCGAAAAGAAATACGAAACTCAAACCATATGTAGCAAAGGTAAGAAAGTTTTTCAATAAGCAGAAAAAATTCCATATTTTTGTAAGAAAATCAATCTTAAATATATCAAACTATGATGAAGGAACTAGAATTAAAGTATGGTTGTAACCCCAACCAAAAACCGGCACGTATTTTCATGAAAGAGGGAGAACTTCCTATTGAAGTACTGAATGGACGTCCCGGTTACATCAACTTTTTAGATGCTTTAAACGGATGGCAATTAGTGAAAGAACTGAAAGAAGCCACTGGTATGCCTGCCGCAACTTCATTCAAACATGTCAGCCCGGCAGGAGCAGCTATCGGCCTGGAATTGGATGATACGATGAAACAAATTTATTTCGTAGACAATCTTCCTTTGTCTCCTCTGGCTTGTGCTTACGTACGTGCCCGTGGCGCAGACCGCATGTCTTCTTACGGCGACTTTATTGCACTTAGCGACATCTGTGACGAAGCAACAGCCCGTTTCATCAATCGTGAAGTTTCCGACGGAGTAATTGCTCCCGGATATACAGATGAAGCACTGGAAATTCTAAAAAACAAACGTAAAGGAACTTACAATGTAATAAAAATCGATCCGAACTACCAGCCTGCTCCCATCGAACGCAAAGATGTATATGGTATCACTTTCGAACAGGGACGAAATGAAATCAAGCTCAACAGCGACGAACTGTTCAGCAACATTCCGACTCAAAACAAGGAATTTCCCGAAGCGGCAAAACGTGATTTGATGATTGCTCTTATCACCTTAAAATACACACAGTCCAACTCTGTATGCTACGTAAAAGACGGACAGGCAATTGGTATCGGTGCAGGACAACAAAGCCGCATTCATTGTACAAGATTGGCAGGAAATAAAGCTGATATCTGGTATCTTCGCCAACATCCCAAAGTATTGAATCTTCCCTGGATAGAAAAAATTCGACGTGCAGACCGCGATAATACCATTGATATCTATATCAGCGACGACCATGATGATGTGCTGGCAGAAGGAACATGGCAGCAGTTCTTCACTCACCGGCCGGAAGTCCTGACCAGAGAAGAAAAACGCGCCTGGCTGGATACATTGAAAGGCGTATCCTTAGGTTCTGATGCATTTTTCCCCTTTGGAGATAACATCGAAAGAGCTCATAAAAGCGGAGTTGAATACATAGCCCAAGCTGGAGGATCTGTTCGTGATGACCATGTAATTGCAACCTGCGACAAATATCACATCGCAATGGCCTTCACAGGTATCCGATTATTCCATCATTAATACCACTCCTAAATGCAGCTGGATTTTCATCTTAATCATATGAATTCCAACTGCATTTATTTTTACAAATTCTTTTTCTCATATATTCCCCTTAAATAAATACAATATCCTTTATTAAAAAAACACACAATCGTTTTCAATATTTAAAATATTACGTATATTTGCAACGACATCAAAAAAAGCCTTAATAAATACAAATAAAAAGAACCTTAACCGCAACTAAAATGAAAACACATTTTACAATCCAGTTCTCTGGGTAAAGAGAACGTACATCCTTCATGGACCTGTAAAAAACAGGATATCAACATTCAATTATCAAATAATTTTAAATCAAACCAAATCTATGAAAAGAAGCAGATTTTCACAATTGCTATTGCTTTTGCTGATGACTTCCGGTAGTGGTGCAGTTTATGCAAATGCCAATAGCTCATTAGGTTTCAATGGTTTACCCGTGTCCCAACAAGCCAACAAAATTACAGTTCAAGGTTCTGTAGTAGATGCAAAAGGAGAGCCATTAATTGGTGTAAGTATTCTTGAAAAAGGTACAACTAATGGTACTATTACAGATTTTGATGGTAATTTTACTTTATCTGTAAGTAAAGGTGCTACACTTGAAATCTCCTACATTGGTTATAAGACATTAAGTTTGACTGCGAAACCAGACTTTGGCAAAATTACAATGAAAGAAGATACCGAAGTATTGGATGAAGTAGTTGTAACAGCATTGGGTATCAAACGTGCTGAAAAGGCATTGAGCTACAATGTGCAACAGGTTAAATCAGACGAATTAATCCGTGCTAAAGACGCCAACTTTGTTAACTCTTTGAATGGTAAAATCGCAGGTGTTACAATTAATAAAAGTGCCAGTGGTGCCGGTGGTTCTACACGTGTTGTAATGCGTGGTGCAAAATCTATTGAAGGTGACAACAACGCTTTATATGTAGTAGACGGTATTCCTTTGTTTAATACCACATTAGGTACTGGTAGTGACGTCTTGGGAGATGGAAGAGCAACTACTGAAGGTATTGCCGACTTCAACCCTGAAGATATTGAAAGTATCTCTGTATTGAGTGGTCCTTCTGCAGCAGCGCTTTATGGTAGTAGTGCTGCCAACGGTGTAATTTTGATTAACACCAAAAAAGGTAAAGAAGGAAAACTTCAGATTTCATTCTCTTCTTCATCCGAATTCAGTAAAGCCTATATGACTCCTGAATTCCAAAACACTTACGGAAACAAAGAAGGTGTATTCGAAAGCTGGGGTAACAAACTGGCTACTCCTAACGATTATGATCCGAAAGATGATTTCTTCCAGACTGGTACTAACTTCATTAACTCATTGACATTAACTACTGGTAACAAGACCAATCAGACTTTTGCTTCTGTATCATCTACCAACTCTAAAGGTATTGTTCCAAACAACACTTACGATCGTTTGAACTTTACTATTAGAAATACCTCCACTTTCCTGAATGACAAATTACAATTGGATTTGGGAGCATCATATGTAAAACAGAAAGACCAGAACATGGTATCACAAGGACAGTATTGGAACCCTGTAATGGCAGCTTATCTGTTCCCACGTGGAGAAAATTGGGAAGATATCAAAACTTTCGAACGTTATAGCGACAGCCGTAATATTCCAGTACAATATTGGCCAGTTAGTGATGCAACTTACGGTAACCAGAACCCATATTGGACCGCTTATCGCAACTTGAGTCCAAGTGAAAAGAGCCGTTATATGTTCAATGTAGGTTTGACCTATAAGATTTTTGACTGGTTGAATATATCTGGACGTTATCGTATGGATGACTCATACATCCGATTTGAAAGAAAAATCTATGCAAGTTCATACGATGTCTTTACAGAAGGATCTCAAAAAGGTTTGTACGAATATAATGATTACAAAGACCGTCAGGAATACGCAGACTTCATGGTCAACATCAATAAGAACTTCAAGGACTTCAGTCTTTCTGCCAACTTAGGTTACAGTTACTCTAACTACTGGTCAGAAACTAAAGGATATAGAGGTCCACTGCAGTTAGTACCGAACTTGTTTGCAGTTAGCAACATTGATGCAACTAAAGCTCGTCCTATCGAAGACGGTGGATTCAGCCGTGTACGTAACAACGCTATTTTTGCCAACGTTGAATTAGGTTGGAAGAGCATGTTGTATTTGACCTTGACAGGACGTAATGACTGGAACTCACGCTTGGTTAACACTGGCAATGAATCATTCTTCTATCCTTCAGTAGGTTTGTCTGGTATTATTTCTGAAATGGTTAAATTACCAGAGTTTATCTCATACATGAAGGTACGCGGTTCATATACAGAAGTAGGTGCTCCTATCTCACGTTCAGGTTTGACTCCGGGAACTATTACTAGTCCTATCGTCGGAGGTGTTCCAGGAAATACTTACATCTATCCGTTTACTGATTTTAAGGCAGAACGTACTCGTTCTTATGAATTTGGTCTGAGTTTACGTTTGTGGAAGAAATTAACTGCGGAAGTTACTTACTACAAGTCTAATACTTATAACCAGACATTCCTTGGAGATCTTCCAGAATACTCAGGTTACAAACAGATTTATTTGCAGGCTGGTAACGTAGAAAACCGTGGTTGGGAAGCATCTTTGGGTTACAGTGACAACTTTAAAGACTTCGGATTCTCTTCTACATTGACATTCTCACGCAACGTAAATGAGATCAAGGAAATGGTTCATGATTTCTACACTGACTTAAGTTTGGAACCAATCAATATTCCAGAAGTATTGAAAGACAACGGACGTACTATCTTGAAAGAAGGTGGAACAATTCATGACATTTATGCTACTCAATTCTTCAAGAAAGACAGTCAGGGATTCGTTGCTGTTGACGGTTCTGGTAACTATAGTTTGGAAACAGTAGAACCTGTATATTTGGGCAAGACCACTCCTGATTTCAACATGGGATGGAACAACACCTTATCATATAAAGGTTTTGGATTAAGTTTCTTGTTGAACGGCCGCTTTGGTGGTGTAGTAACCTCTTCAACAGAAGCTATTCTTGACCGATTCGGTGTATCAAAAGCATCTGCAGAAGCTCGTGACCTGGGTGGTGCATTATTGCCTGGACAAGGTAGAGTAGACGCTGAAACTTACTACAAGATGATCGGTACCGGTAGCTATGAAACATCTGGATACTATGTATATAGTGCAACTAATATCCGTTTACAAGAACTGACATTGAGCTATACATTCCCAAATTCTTGGTTCAATAATGTATTGAAAGATGTAACTGTATCATTTATTGCCAACAACCCATGGATGATTTACTGCGAAGCTCCATTCGACCCAGAATTAACTCCTAGTACCAGTACTTATGGACAGGGTAATGACTACTTCATGCAGCCTAGCGTAAGAAGTTTTGGTTTCGGCATCAAAGTTAAATTATAATACAACTATGAAAAAAATGAATCAATATAAATTGTTAGCAGGAATTTGTGCATTGTCATTCTTGTCATCCTGCGATTACGAAGACATCAATACCAATCCCTATGAAATGACCGATGAGATGGGTAAAATGGATGGTATTTCTATGGGAGGTCCAATCCTGACAATGGAAAGACAAGTAGTACCTGTAGGTACTCAGGCAGATGGTACTGATGCAATCAACCAATACCAGATTGCTTATCACTTGTCTGCCGATCTTTGGAGTGGATACTTCAGTGAAAACAACAACTGGTATAGTGGAAATAACCACATGACTTATTATCTGGTAGATGCATGGGTTTCTTCTACATATAGTAACTCGTATACTAATCTCTATTCACCTTGGAAAAACGCCAAGATGGAATCTGAAAAAAGTGGTGACGTAGATGGTTTTGCATTGGCCCAGATTTTAAAAATTTCCGCATGGGTGAAAACATTGGAAACATTTGGTCCTATCCCATATACTCACGCTGGAGAAATGGCATTAGTTATCCCATTCGATAGCGAAGAAGAAGTATACGATGCAATGTTCCAAGATTTGCAAAATGCCATTACTACTCTGACTCCATTAGCAGAACAGGGAGGTACAGTAGTTGCTGACTTCGATGCTGTTTATGGTGGTAGTGCAAATAAATGGGTCAAATATGCTAACTCACTGATGCTTCGTATGGCTATGCGACTGAAGTTCGTTGCTCCTGCCAAAGCTAAACAATGGGCACAGACTGCATTAAATCATAGTGTAGGTGTAATGACAGTGAAAGACGATGCAGCCCAAATGAGTACAGGTGCTGGATATACTTTTGTAAATAACATCAGTTATTTGGCATCAAACTATAACGAAGCTCGTATGTGTACCAGCATGTACGCTTATTTGGCAGGTTATGAAGATCCACGTTTGAGCGTTTATTTCTTACCTTCTGAAACAAGCGGAGCCCTTTCTGCATTCGATGGAAAAACATACGCACCAGTACCTCCTGGACATGTACAAGGTAATAATACATATAAAGAATATTCTCAGCCTAATATGACCAGTGCTACTCCAACTTATTGGATGCGTGCTTCAGAAGTATATTTCCTGCGTGCAGAAGCAGCATTGGAATGGCCTGAATTTGGAAATGCTGAATCTTTGTACAAACAAGGTGTGCAGATGTCATTTGAAGAGAATGGACTCAGCGCTTCTGAAGTTGACGCATATCTTGCAAGTGGAAAGAAACCTGTTGCTGTTACCATCGGAACTTATTCTGCTTCAGCTCCAACTCAAGCTACAGCAGAGTTCTCTGGAAGCAACGAAGAAAAACTGGAAAAGATCATGATTCAAAAATGGATCGCTCTTTATCCGAACGGACAAGAAGCATGGACAGAATGGAGAAGAACAGGTTATCCTAAACTGAATCAGGTACAAGTTAACAGAGGATCAGGCCAAGGTATCACTAAAGAAGACGGTATTCGCCGTATGGTATACCCTATCAGTTTCTCACAGTCTGCAGAAGACAAAGCTAATTATGACGATGCTGTAAGTAAACTGAAAGACAAAGTGGATAAAGCTACTTCCAGACTTTGGTGGGATGCTAGAAATTAACCAATCATTAAAAGGATACAATAACTATGAATACATTAAAAAAATTACTCTATATCGTTCCTTTTACAGGACTTCTGTTCACTTCGTGTACAGATGTAGAAAAAATAGAAGTGGAACATATTGGTGGATATAACACAATAGGTGACTGTGAGTATTACCAAAACCTGCGTGCATATAAGGCTACAGCTAATAACTATGGACGTCCAGTAGCTTTCGGATGGTTCTCTAACTGGTCTCCGGCAGGAGCTTACCGAAAAGGATATCTGACTTCAATGCCTGACAGTATGGATATCGTATCCATGTGGAGTGGAGCTCCCAACCGATTCAAAATTACTCCGGAACAGAAAGCTGATAAAGAGTTTGTGCAAAAAGTAAAAGGTACAAAGCTTTTGGAAGTAAGTCTTCTTTCTTATTTAGGTAAAGGAAGAACACCGGACTGGGTGTATGAAGAAGTTGAGAAAAAGGGAGAAGAAGAAGGATGGGGTGAAAGTGAAATTGAATTGCAAAAGAAATTAGCTCGTTGGAAATTCTGGGGATTCGAAGGAGAATTTGAAAGTGAAAACCATTACGAATCACTGGCTCGTTTTGCTAAAGCTCTTTGCGACTCATTATACACCAGCGAATGGGATGGTTATGACATTGACTGGGAAATCGGTAGTGGTGTGTTCGATATGGATAGAACATTAAGTACCAACCAACACTTGATTTTCCTTGTAAAAGAAATGAACAAATACATCGGTCCAAAGAGTGACCCAGAAGGCAAAGGACATAAATTAATTTGTATAGACGGTAGAATGTCAGGCCTTGGAGAATTGGATGGATATGTAGACTATTGGATTGGTCAAAATTATGGAAGCCATAGACCTTCCATCAGTTCTCCAGACGGTCATCCGGAAAGATACATTGTAACAGAGAACTTTGAACAGTATGCTGTTTCTGGTGGAGGACTTTTAGATCAGGCTGCAACAATGCCTGCTAAAGGTTATAAAGGCGGAGTAGGAGCATATCGTTTCGACAACGACTACAACAATACTCCTGATTATAAATGGATGCGTCAAGCTATTCAGATAAACCAGCAAGTGTTTAATGAATGGAAGGCCAACCAAAGCCAATCAGGCAGTGAAGAATAATAGAAAGAAATCTAATTCTACAAAAAAAAATGATTATGAAACACATATTCAAATATTTAATGTTGGGTGCAGTTGCATTGCTCACACATGCATGTAACAATGAGAGTGAGAGTGACTTGCTTGAACCCAAAGTATATTTTGAGAACAAAACACAAATGCTCTCAATAGAAGGTGAAACGATGACTATAGAGTTGTCTTCAAGACTTACAACCCTATCAGATTCACCTGTAGAAGTAACCTATGCCATTGCAGACAAGAGCGTAGTAGACGAATACAATGCAAAATACGGTACATCATACGAAATGTTTGATGCCTCTCATGCCAGTTTAAGTAGTACTTCATCTACTATTGCTAGTGGAGATATTTATTCAGAAATCATCTCTGTGGAACTTAGCAATTTGAGTACTGTAGAAGAAGGTAAATCATTTATTTTACCTGTTAAAGTACAATCTAATTCTGTTCCTACATTACCTGGTACTGATATGGTTTTCTTCTTCATCTCAAAACCCGTGAAGATTACAACTGTAGCTAAATTCAACAGTAACTATATCAAAGTACCGTTCCCCGCAGGTACTTACTTCAACTCATTCACTTATGAAGCTCTGGTATACATTGATTGGCTTGGAAGTAACAATACGATTATGGGAACAGAAGGTATCATGATTCTCCGTATTGGTGATGCCGGAGGTGGTGTAACACCAAGAGATATCATTGAAGTAGCAGGACAACAGACATACAAAGTTTCAGATCCTGTACAAACAGGCAAATGGTATCACATTGCGTTGACTTACGACCAGCCCTCTGGTAAATCTGCAATCTATGTAAATGGCTCTAAATGGGCTGAAACAGGATGGGCCATCCCAGGATTTGATCCGAATGCAGATGTTGGTTTCAATATCGGTAAAATTCCGGGATTCCCGTGGGGAGAACGTCCTCTTTATGGTTACATGTCCGAAGTACGCGTATGGAGTGTAGCACGTACAGAAACACAGTTGAAACAGAATATGTTGACAGTAGATCCAAAATCTCCGGGATTGGAACTTTACTTCAAGCTGAACGGTACTGATGAACAGGCCGGTGGTTACATTAAAGATTGTGCAAAAGGACTAGAATGTACAACTAATCTCAGCATATTCGAAGAATTAGAAACTCCTGTAAAAGTTGAGTAAACTGAAAGATAATGCAACCCAACAACAATAACAATGAAAGGTTAAGGTTGAAAATGATAGATTAGTTTCTAAAAGAGAGAAACCTGCTTGCGAGGGATTATTCCCAAGCTCGCAGGTTTTTCTCTTTTTAGTTAATAATATAAACAAACGAAGGGTTCTTATTTGGCTCACCATAAACAATTACTGAACCTCTGTATTATCATCAGCACTATGAAATAAAGCCAAACAAGCAAGATAAAATTGATTCTATTTTTCCCTATCACTTTCAGTATAGACATATGGAATGTATCAAGTAGAAGCCGTATGATTCCCGTGATTAGAACACTTATACCCATCCACTAATACTCATACAGGAAGCGTACTAAAAATGGCATATGAAGCGATTATCATCTATCATCTTCACATGCCATTTTATTTGAAGGGAACATTTACCGAATAGCCCTTTTCAGTCGTCTCCCTCTAATGGTACGACCGTCTCATTAGAAAGAGACGAGTGTACCATTAGAGGGAGACAAGTGTCTCACTGCAAGGAGACGCCTTATATATCTGCTGTTTTTTTCTTTTATACCGAATATCTGCAATTCCTCCCAAATAAAACAGAAAGCAGCATTCTTCGGAATTGGAATAAAGTATTCTAAAAATAGAAATTATTCCTTTTCTTTGATTTTCTCTTTATAAGACTCAGGAATACCTTTTACATAATTCTCTTTACAACCTTTAGGAACCACAATATAATCTATATCTACAATAAAAGGCAGTACTTGATTAGTTAAAAATTTAGGGCATTCCTTTCCTGTAAATTCAATAGATTTCACAGGATAATTTGTTCTTATTCCATAGTTTCCTACCTCAATAAGATTCTTAGACAAAATAATTCTTTCAAGGCTCTTACATCCGATAAACGTATGTCCTTCAAGTTTTTTTATGCTGTCTGGAATCTTTATTTCTTTCAATGAAGTACAATTTTCAAAACATCCTATCTCCACAATAGTTTCTCCATTACCATCTACCGTTGCATCATACACTATAAAGTCTTTCAAATCGGCACAGTCTGCAAATGCTCTATATCCTAAACGAGTCACACTATTAGGAAGTTCTACTTTCACAATCGAAGAGCTACAGAAAGCACTATTTTCCACTACTTGGATACCCAAAGGCAATTTTACTTCCTTCAAACTCTTATTTCCATAAAAAGCCTGGTCTTGAATTTCCTTAAGTCCTTCCGGCAATGACAGAGTAGAGATTCCACAATCAATAAATGCAGAAACACCGATCGTTTCAATTTTTGTTCGTGACAAATCCACCTCAGACAAATTGATACAATCTTGAAATGCAGATTCTTCTATTGACACCAGAGTAGAAGGAAAGTTGATCTTTTGTATTTTACTATCCATAAAAGCAAATCTACCGATTCTTTCTATTCCTTCATTCAACACAACCTCTACAATCTTACTATCCCTAAAAGCAAATTCAGAAATAGCTTTTACATTATTTGGAAAAATAACTTTAGAAACGTTTTCATCTGAAATACCCTTTACCACTCCATCCTCTATAATGAGTGATTTAGTGGATTCATCCGGAATTGTTTGCCCATTTTTCACTACAATTTTAAATGCAGTATCTTTTCCTCTCATCACCGTACCTCCTGCCGATGACCATGAAACCTGACTGGCCGTCTGAGTTTCTATTACAACAAAGCTCAGCTCTCTCGTAGAAGAAGTTGAAAACCATGCAGCATTATCAATTGCAAAATAAGCGATTCCGCTTTTATCGGTTGTACTTTTATAAGGTGTTTCTGTTTTTACATCTTCCTTAAATTTTAAGAACGAAGCTTCATCAAACAATTTCACAATACAATCAGGTTGAACTTCACCTTTTTCATTCACCACTGAAATTCTTACAGCAGTGGTAGTGGCATCATTCATATTTTCTTTTTTGCAAGAAAACAACACCGTTGTACACAATAATAAAATTAAAAATGGATAAAAAAGTTTGTCTGTCATAACTACATGGTTTAATTTTTGTATTAATAATATCTTTTCTAATTCGTGATTCGAAGTATACTTATCTTATAGACACAATAGCCAATAAAAGTCAGTCAAGGTCCAGTCATTCATATAAAACTAAAAAAAATAACAAATTGTTCAACAGAAGAAGTCACATACGGATGATTTTCAAAATAATATCACAGCTATCATGCCATATATCTGAAGGACAAAATAAAAATCAAACACAAAGCATTGCGTAAGAATTCAAAACTTAAAACTTATGCTTCCATATGGGAAACAGTTTTTAGAAATATGTATAGAATAGAAGTCTATAATATCTTCTTCAGGAGGATTACCTAATACATTATACAATCCACATCTGAGAACTAAAGATTTATCATCAAACTCTTTCTTAAATGTATATCCCACATCCAGTCTATAATTGAATTTTCCACGATCTGTCCTAAAACCTATTTTTTTATCTTCCTCAAGCCAATTATCCTCAACCTGAATCCTACCCGATTTCATAATACAACCTAAAGAGAAAGCAGATGATTTATTTAGCTTATACGACAAAGCACTCGCCGAATAATGAGGTATATCATACAATGACGGAAGTTTTTCCAAATGTTCAAGCCCATTAAACCATTCCCTGCTCCGGGAATATGTATAAGACTGCTGGAACGTCCATCTGTCATACATATAATACAGAAAGAATTTTATACCATAACTATCTCCCTTCCCTGTTATCATATATTTACTCCAATCATTATCCACTACCACTGCACTTGGCCCCAAGGCCACAAGATTCCGTCTTGTTTTATAATACACAGATGTTTCTATCTTTCCTTTATTTCCCGCAAAGTTATTTTTCCATCCCACTTCATAATGCTCCGATGAACGCGGTTTAAATCCTTCAATACTGGGCATTCTAAAATCTGTCGGAAGAGCAAATCCATTAAAACTTACATAATGATAAAACTGTTCCATCTTTGAAAAATTAAGATAGAGCATATTATTATTATCCGGAGTATAATTCAGCGCAAACCGAGGCTGTATGCTGTAATAATTCCGATAATTTACCGGACTGTAAGCCACAAAATGTACACCCACACGAGTGGAAATTTTATCAGACAATCTTAAATAATTATCATAGTAAACCGAATATTGGTTTATAGCCTCAGCCTGCTTCTGGCGAGTTCCTCCAAAAGCAGCCATTTCATACCTCTCGTGTGTATATTTTGCCCCCAAACGGACTGAATAAATATTCTCCGGACTATAACTGAACTCTGTGGAAAGATTGAATGTTTTTATTCCAGTACCTATTTCATTATCAACAATTTCAGAATTTGCTGATTCATTGCCATTCCATTCATCTCCCAATTCGGCATCCCACCCCCCATCGGTACTTTCCTCGTTATCCGAACCAAAGCCAAGCACATCGGCATTGGCACGGCTTGAATATGCCGAATAATAAGCAGAAGTTACATTACCCAGTTTTCCCCACTGCCCATTATAAGATAGTTTATAAATCTGATTATTCCATTTCACCACAGGAATAGCTTCTTCAGTATATATGGGGATTCTAAACTCATCATACGTATTATATGCCAAAAGCTTTATCGAACTGGTAGGAGAAAGATAATACGAAAGTTTTGCATTAAAATCCAGTGAATAATGATTTTGCTTATTTTGCTCAGAAAGTAACTGATCAAAAAAATCCATCCAGCTTCTCCTTACACTGAACAGATAAGATAACTTATTTTTTATGAAAGGCCCTTCTAAAGTAAGTGATGCTGCCGGCATATCGATAGAAAATATCCGCAAATGCTCGTTTTTGTTACCATCTTTCAAGTTAAACTCAGTAACAGACGATAAGCCACCTTCCAGCCTGATTGGGAAAAAACCATTATGAAAAACGATGTTTTTGATGGCATCTCCACAAAACTGCGGCAACTGAGCACTGATATGTCCCGGATGAAATACAGGTACTCCATCCAGAAGAATGATATTTTCATCATAGCTTCCCCCGTTCACCATAAAATTGTTTCCGGTAGGGATTCCTGTTACCCCCGGCAAGATCCATATTTGCGAAAATAAATCATTGCCATTGAACGAAAGCATTCCTGAAGATGTGATTTCCGACAACTCTACTTCATTTCTCATAGACTGTACTGTCACCTCACCAACCTCAAAAAGCATAGGATTTAATTTTATATTCATACTTTTCTCTCCATACAGATGAAGTGAAGTTGAATATTTTTCAAACCCCATATAAGAAACCTCCAAATTATACGCTCCTTCTGTCAGCTCCTGATAAAAGATACCATTTTCATTACTTACCGTATAATACCGCTTCCCTTCACTATCTGTAATTGCGACCATGGCTCCATATAGTCTTTCAGATGTTGTATTATCTGAAATGATGCCCGAAACCATATATTCGTTTTTTGAATCAATACGTATCACAATTTTTCTTCCGGGCATTTCTGTAAGACTGAATTTATAGTCTTTCAACAAAATAGAAAGAAGTTGCGATATAGTCATTGTGGCCGATTGCGGTACGATACAGTTCTTCTCAGAATCTACATTAGACGGATTGTACGAAATTGAAACTCCTTTTTGCTTTTCTATAAACCGGAACCATTGGAGTACAGAAGCCGATGAAGCTCTGACAAACAAAACTTCATCTACCAACTTTTTATCAGAACTTTGGATAGAATTGCCTGTGTTTTCCATGCTTATAAGCTCAGTATTCCAGTCTTTTGTCAAAGACTCAGACCAGACATTGCTTATACTCAGAAAAACGAACAGAAACAATACTACCAGTATCGGCTTTTGCATCATGCCAGTAATCCCTTTTATTTATAAAGTTTATAATGTTTTCCCGGTTCAATCACCTCATATTTACAATCGCACAGAAAAGCTAATTCTACTACAATCGCGTCTACATCATCCAAGTTTATCTTACTTGTAATTTTATTATTCTGCAATTTCTTTTCTACATCAATTTTCAACCCGATAACCTGCTCTATTTTTGCAGTGACATCTGCTATATCCACATTTGTAAACGAGAGAGAACGAGGTTGTTCTTCGAAAATCTGGAATGGATTTTCAATACTTCCTGTCTTTAAGACATTATGTTCTAATTCCGCTTTCTGATTGGCTTTTATCACGACCTTATTGTTCTCCGACTTGACACTTACAATACCCGTTTTGACATAGACTCCAGCTTTTCCGTCGTTTGCCACATCTACAAGAAACGATGTACCCAATACCTCAACCTGAATGCGTTCTGCTTCAACTTTGAAGGCTCTTCCGTTCATTTTCCTTACATCAAAGAAAGCCTTACCATTTAACTTTATCTCTCGTGCATATTTATCTCCACGAGATTTATAGCTTACATTGGAATTCGGATACAATATAACAGACGAACTGTCCGGCAGATAGATTTTCTCTTTCACTGTAGAATGATTGGCATACCACATTTCCTCTGTCTGCTGACTTTTCAGGAAAAAGAGCGTAGAAACAACCATGAGAATTATTACTGAAGCAGCTACATAGAACACAGACATACTTACTCTCTTTTTCTTTCCGTCGGTTATGCTATAAACCTTTTTTTCCTGAGAAATACTTCTATCTATATGCAGTTCTATTCTTTCCCAAGCTTTTTCGGTATTGAAAACCGGCGGCTTCTGTGGAGAAACAAGCTTTACCAACCGATTGTATTCTTGCGTATGCGACGCAATCCATTCCTGAATATCATCAGTTTCTTGCCTGGACAATGTCTCTCCTGCAATATATTTAGCTAACAATTCATTAATATAGTCTTCTGTATATTTCATCTTTATTTATGGCTGGTAATGATTGATAGAACTAAAGTGATAAAAACTACAACTGTAACTATATAGGTCGCTGCAAATTCTCTAAGCAACTTAATGGCTTTTCCCATTTGATTTTCTACTGTCTTTTCGGACAAAGACAGCATCTGGGCTATTTCTTTATATTTCATACCTTTGAGTTTCGATAACAAGAATATCTCTTTACACTTAGGAGGAAGCACGGAAAGTGCTTCTTTCAAGATTTCCTCAGGCGTTTTTTTCTCATCATCCATAGCCTCCTCATCCCATACACAGGCTCCAGCCGATGGATTTTCCTCTATAGACATCACACACGAGTCTTTTTTACGCAAAAATGAAATACATGCATTTTTCACTGCCGTAGTAATATACGCAGCAAACTCCTTGTCGGGAAGAGCATCCTTTCCCTTATCCCATATAGTAATGAAAAGCTCCTGCACTATATCCTCCGAATCGTCTGCATCGGAAACATATTCATATGCAAGACTACAAAGTCTAGTGTAGTGTTCATTGAACCTGGACTTGAAAATTTCTTTTCTGTCAGTATTCATTGGACGACATTTATTTGTGAGTATCAGATGTATATTACAAATATACAGATTATGAATTTAAACCCTAATGATTGGAATCATTTTTTAATGACAGGCAAGCCGGATTTGTGATATACCATTCACTTCAGCTCCGTTTTGCCTGTCTGTGATATTAAATTGCAAGGTTTAAAACTTAAAACTTAATCCGGCAGTAAGAAATCCTTTATTTCCAAGACCGGCTTCAACAAAACCTCCTACACGTTCGTTTCCCACTCTCACAGCTATCGGATTTACCTGATAAGCAAAATCAGTACTGAAGTTTGCCTTTTTTTCAGATGTTTTTTTATCAACCGGAGTTTCACTGTGTCTTGAGAAGTTTACACCGGCTGCAGCCGTTCCATACAACTCCACTAGTCTGCGCTTATAGTAAACAAATTCTGCAGTAGGAAGAACAAGCAAACGCAAATCTTTCTCCTTTATCGACGGAGTCTTTTCTCCTGCTATGGAAAGTTTACTGCTCGACATTCCGAATCCCAGGTCAGCACCTACTCTGAAACGGTTGATAGAATATCTGTAGCCCAAGCCATATATCATACTGTATTTACTGTCCGAACGCTTCGTTCCAGTAATAGCCTCTTCTATTCCCATACCAAGGATATCTACACTCCCTTGTGTCAATCCATCGCTCACAGAGATTCTCAAATCGTGTTTTTTATCATTTGCGACAAAATCTTGTGTAGTACTCTGTGCATTTACTACATTAAAACCAGCTACCATAAAGAGAGACAATGCGAAAAATTTCAGTTTCATAATTCAATGTGTTTAGTTAGTTAATGATTCTTTTTTCTTTCTTTTCACTGACATAACGCAGGATTACTTAAAAACCCCTATGCCTCTCTTCAAAAAATATAAAAAAAATGTCCTCCCGACTTTCGTCAAGAGGACATTCCATTCTATAATTACCTTAAAGGTTATGTTTCTTACCAGATATTGACACGTTTTTCAGGTGCAATATACATCGAATCGTTCGGAGTGATACCGAAAGCATCATACCATGCCTGGATATGAGGCAAAGCACCATTTACACGCCATTCTGCCAATGAGTGAGGATCCGATTTAGTATAAACACGGATCTGTTCGTCACGAATATTACCAGCCCATACCAGTGCATACGACAGGAAGAAACGTTGTTCTGGAGTAAAGCCATTTTCAACACCCAGAGGAGATTCCTTCATGGCATGCTGCAACGCAGCGTATGCAATCTTCAAACCACCGTGATCGGCAATATTTTCACCCAATGTCAGTGCACCGTTTGCATACAATCCCGGCAATACTTCAATCTTGTTGAAGAAGTCTACCATTACTTTTGCACGTTCTGTAAAGCGTTCTGCATCGCCTTCTGCCCACCAGTCTTTCAAGTTACCATCTTTATCGAACTGACGTCCCTGGTCATCGAATCCGTGAGTCATTTCATGTCCGATTACTACACCGATAGCTCCATAGTTACAAGCATCATCTGCATTCATATCGAAGAACGGATATTGCAGAATAGCAGCCGGGAAACAGATTTCGTTTGTAGACGGATTGTAGTATGCATTGACAGTCTGAGGAGTCATCAGCCATTCATCCTTATCTACCGGTTTGCCGATACGGCTCAACATATCATCCAATCCCCATTTAGCTGCACGACACACGTTAGCCCAATAAGAATCTTTTTCCACCTTCAAAGCAGAATAATCCTTCCATTTGTCCGGATAACCGATTTTTACATGGAAAGCATTCAGTTTTTCCAGTGCTCTCACTTTAGTACTGTCGCTCATCCATTCCTGTGCCTGGATACGTTCACCCAAAGCTACCTGTAAATTCTTCACCAGCTTCAACATACGTTCTTTTGCGGCAGCAGGGAAATACTTCTCTACATACATCTGTCCTACCAACTCACCCAACATTCCGTTTACAGAGTTGACCGCACGTTTCCAGCGAGGCTGATTTACCTGACGTCCAGACAATACCTTACCATAGAAATCGAAACGAGCAGCAACAAAGTCATCGCTCAGATAAGAAGCTGCTGCATCAATCAAATTATACTGCAAGTAAGAGATATGTTTAGATACAGGCAATGTATTCATCAAATCACCTACTTTCTGAATCGGTTCCAAACGTTCTACGTTCAGTTCTTTCACTTCCTGTATTCCCAATCCTTTCAGACAAGCATCCCAGTCTACTCCCGGAATGTTTTTCTTCAAGTCCGCATAACTCATCTTATGATAGTTGGCTTCCGGATCACGACGTTCTACCGCACTGAACGATGCCTGTGCAATGGCAGTCTCTATTTCCAACACATCATTCATTTTCTGCTGTGCTTCGGCCTCTGTAAAGCCAGCCAGACGGAACAACTTACTGATGTATTGTTTATAATTTTCGCGGATATTGACTGTCACTGAATCCTGATCCAGATAATATTCTTTTTCACCCAAGTTGATACCTCCCTGAGCAATCTGGAAAATATTTACAGTACTATTCTTAGGATCGGCATACACATAACTGCTAAAATAAGTACCCACACCACAATTTGCCAGTTTTACCATCATCGGTACAATCTGACTTTTATCTGTGATAGCAGCTATTTCTTCCAACTGAGCCTTAATAGGAGTAACCCCGTCGTTGTTCAGTTTCACACTGTCCATAGCCAAAGTATATAAATCTCCTATCTTCTGTTCCTTGCTTCCGGGAGTTCCTTTCTGTGCGGCACAGCTTTCAATCAATTCGCGTACCTGCTTCTGACTATTCTCGAACAACATGTCGAAAGTGCCATAGCGCGAATACTCTGCAGTCAGCGGATGTGCGTCATTCCATCCACCACAAGCATAACGGAAGAAGTCCTGTCCAGGAGCTACCGTTGTGTCCATATTTGCCAGATCAATACCCGAAGTACTCTGTACTCCTTTCTGGCCTGTACAACTTGCCATTGCAGTAAGAGCAAACGCTGCAACAGCTACACAATGTTTTGTTTTCATACTTCAATATTATTAAAACAGTAAGTAATTTATTCTTTTACAGTGAGGCTTTCCTGCTCCATCAAGGCTGCCTCCCACTCTTCTTCCGCCTCAGAAATCTGCTGTTTCAGCTGTTGATGCTGTTCGTAAAGTTTCATATCCGAAGCACCTTCGGGTGTAGCCATCTTTAACTCCAGTTCTGCCACTTGCGATTCCAGTTTTTCTATACGATTCTCACAGTCGGCAATCTGTTTTTCTACCTTGCGGAGCTTTTTATTCAGCTCTTTCTGCGCTTCATAAGAAAGCTTGTTTTCGCTGGCCTGTACAGTTTCTTCTTTCTTGGATGCCACCGTAGGCGACTGGGAAAGCTGCAGTTCGTTCAGGCTCTCCATCTTCTTTTTCTGCAGAAAATCGTAAATACCACCGATGTGCTCCTTCACGACTCCCCCACCAAATTCGTAAACTTTGGTGACCAGTCCGTCCAAGAACTCACGGTCGTGTGAAACTACAATCACCGTACCATCGAATTCGCGGATAGCCTCTTTCAACACATCCTTTGAACGCATATCAAGGTGATTAGTCGGTTCGTCCAGAATAAGGAAGTTCACCGGCTCAAGCAGCAGTTTAATCATAGCCAGACGGCTGCGTTCTCCACCGGAAAGCACCTTGACTTTCTTTTCGGAAGCTTCTCCTCCAAACATGAAAGCCCCCAGTATATCACGAATTTTCAGACGAATATCTCCTTTGGCCACACGGTCTATAGTATCGAATACAGTAAGGTTTTCGTCCAAAAGCTGTGCCTGATTCTGTGCAAAATAGCCAATCTGTACGTTATGACCTATCACCAGTTTCCCTTCATACGGAATCTGATCCATGATGCACTTGACAAGGGTAGACTTACCTTCACCGTTCTTTCCTACAAACGCTACTTTTTCACCACGGTTGATAGTCAGTGTTACATCGTGGAATACTACGTGGTCGCCATAAGCCTTTTTCACTCCTTCACAAATCACCGGATAGTTTCCCGAACGCATGGCCGGTGCAAACTTCAGACGAAGCGAAGAAGTATCTTCTTCGTCGATTTCAATCGGCACAATCTTTTCCAGCTGCTTGATGCGGCTCTGTACCTGCACAGCCTTGGTAGCCTTATAGCGGAAACGTTCGATAAAGTCTTCTGTATCTTTTATTTCTTTCTGCTGATTCTCATACGCACGGAGCTGCTGCTCGCGACGTTCCTTTCGCAACACCACAAACTCGTCGTATGCAACCTTGTAATCGTAGATATGTCCGCAGGAAATCTCAATTGTACGGTTAGTGACATTGTTGATGAAAGCACGGTCGTGACTTACCAGCACGACTGCACCCGGACTGACTTTGAGGAAATTCTCCAGCCACTGGATACTTTCAATATCGAGGTGGTTGGTAGGCTCGTCGAGCAACAATACATCCGGACGACGCAACAACAACTTCGCCAACTCGATACGCATACGCCATCCGCCACTGAACTCGGAAGTAGGACGGTCGAAATCGCTCCGGCTGAAACCAAGCCCAGTCAGTGTACGCTCTATCTCAGCCTTATAATTGGTACCTCCCATCATCAGAAAGCGTTCATTATCGTGTGTAAAACGTTCTATCAACTCATGATAACTTTCCGAATCGTAATCGGTACGGTCTGCCAACTCCTGATTCATACGCGCAATACGATCCTGCAATTCGAATATATGCTCAAAAGCCATCTCGGCCTCAGCCATCACCGTACGCGTATCACTCAGAATCATTACTTGTGGTAAATAACCGATAGTCACTCCACGCTGTACGGCTACTACCCCCTCGGTAGGCTGCTGGAGGCCTGCCAGAATTTTCAGCATAGTCGACTTTCCGGCACCATTCTTTCCAACCAGCGCAATACGGTCTTTCTTATTAATCACAAACGAGACATCCTCAAACAAAGGTGTCACTCCAAACTCAACTTTCAGTCCTTCTATTGAAATCATGGGCTTCAATTTCTTTACAAAGTGTTGGCAAAGTTATAATTTTTATCTGAGGATTGATATGCTAACGTCCTTTTTTTCAGACACGGAGACAATTCACACATCATTTTCCTCTGCATTTTAGTAAAAGGAAATTTATGCTTCTTAAATAGTGTTATAAAACAGCATTTTATTGAGCTTTTATTTGCAGATAATCCGAAAGTCCGTACCTTTGCACTGTGTTTTTCATAGTATTAGATTTAAGGTTAACAAAGGTTGGAGTACAGCGGTACTCCATATATCCATCCAAAAGCCACAAAATAAAAAGCCCGGCATACATCCATACGGATATTTGCCGGGCTTATCCCTTATTTAAAGACTATAAAGTCTGTTTACTCTTCTGTATAACGTTCGATAGTCTGTGCACGGTCGGGACCTACAGAAACAATCTTAATAGGTGTACCCAACTGTTCTTCCAAGAATGAGATGTATGCATTGAATTCTTCAGGGAATTCATCTTCACTGGTCATCTTAGTCATGTCGGTCTTCCATCCTGGCATTTCTACATATACAGGTTCTACACCTTCAGTGATATCGTATGGGAAGTAATCGATTTCTTCTCCATTCACCTTGTAAGCTACACAAGCCTTGATTGTATCGAAGCCATCCAACACATCGCTCTTCATCAAAATCAGCTGAGTAACTCCGTTCACCATGATAGAATAACGCAAAGCGACCAAGTCTACCCAACCACAACGACGTTCACGTCCGGTTACAGCTCCGTATTCGTGACCCAAATCACGGATTGTCTTTCCGGTTTCATCGAACAGTTCTGTAGGGAACGGACCTGCTCCTACACGGGTGCAGTATGCCTTCATGATACCATATACCTCACCAATCTTGTTAGGACCTAATCCCAATCCGGTACAAGCTCCTGCACAGATGGTATTAGAAGAAGTTACAAACGGATAAGAACCGAAGTCTACATCCAGCATTGTACCCTGTGCACCTTCGCACAACACGCTCTTTCCTTCTTTCAACAGGTTGTTGATTTCGTGTTCGCTGTCTACCAAGGGGAACTGACGCAGATATTCGATACCTTCCATCCACTGTTTTTCCACTTCAGTAATATCGTATTCATAATTCAGACTCTTCAGAATCTGTTCATGACGTGCCTTTGCAGCTGCATATTTTGCTTCGAAATTATGCAAGATATCGCCTACACGCAAACCGTTACGGCTCACTTTATCTGTATAAGTAGGACCGATACCCTTACCTGTTGTACCTACCTTAGATGCACCTTTGGCAGCTTCGTAAGCAGCATCCAATACACGGTGAGTAGGCAAAATCAGATGTGCCTTCTTCGAAATATGTAAACGTTCTTTCAGTGGATGGCCACTTGCTTCGAGCGCTTCGGCTTCAGCCTTGAACAAAGCAGGATCAAGTACTACGCCATTACCGATAATGTTCACTTTATCTCCCTGGAAAATACCCGAAGGAATAGAACGAAGTACATATTTCTGACCTTCGAACTCAAGTGTATGACCGGCATTCGGACCACCCTGGAAACGGGCTACCACATCGTAGCGGGGAGTCAATACGTCGACTACTTTACCTTTGCCTTCGTCGCCCCATTGTAAACCTAACAAGACATCTACTTTCATGATTTCTCTTTATTTTATAATTCTTACTTACTTTTTTTACGTCTGGCTCCCATACACTTACTGCAGAGTCCGTAAATATACAACGAATAATGTTGTGCATGAAACCCTTTCATACGGGTTTGTGCTATTACCTGCTTTAAAGCCTCGTCTTCAAACTCCGAGACCTTGCCGCACGAAGTGCATATCATGTGATGGTGGGTTTCATTGTTGTACGAACGTTCGTACTGGGAAGTATTGCCAAACTGATGTTTGATAACCAGACCGGCATCGATCAAAAGAATAATCGTATTATAGAGGGTAGCACGGCTTACACGGAACTTTTCTTTCTCTGCCATATGATAATATAGCTCATCAATATCGAAATGTCCCTTGATGGTATAAATGGTATCGAGTATAGCATATCGTTCAGGTGTCTTTCGATGCCCGTTCTTTTGCAGGTATTCTGTCAGAATCTGCTTTGCCTTATCTCTTATATCCTCTTCCATCTGAGTAATCCGTTCAGCCGTCAAAGATAGCCTTTTTTATGTAATTGGGAAAGATTATTTATAAATATTCTATCTCCAATCTGATTTCACCAGCCAGCAACCGTACATTCTCTTTCTCCGACTTTAGCAGGGCCTGCAAAGGTTTACCCATTTTGCGTGCATTGTCTTTCGACTGCAATGCAAACTTGCACAAGGCCAATGCTGCGGCCTTCTGCACACTTACGATATCTCCTTCCAAAGCCGTAAATGCCTGATCCAGGAATTCAGCCTCTGCCCGCTCGTTGAGTTTCTGACCTTTCATCAGCAGACGGGCCATCAGCAGGAAGCCGCATAACTGGAAATACTCACGGTCATCGGCCATCCAACGGAATACCACCTCCGACGCATAAGGCAAACGCTGGAAAAGATTCATTACAGTATATTCTGCCAATTCCGGATAGTGCATGTCTTCTATCCAGATATCTGCTATCTCCGGACAAAAAGAATCTACCGGCTGCAATAATCCTGCCAGAATCTTACATTCGCGGATATTCTCTTTCCACAAAGCCTGAGCTACTTCATGATTGGGTTCGTAAGCAGCAGCAATCTCCTTGATACGGGGAAACTCTATACCGAAATTCAGTTTGTATCCCAAGCCTTTCTCACGCATGCTTTGCGAAATTACCCCGTTCATAAACAAACGGAATTTCGACTTTATATCTTTTATTGTTTCATGTACATCTGCCATAGTTTTTCCTTTAAAAGCGCATTATAAATTTGAATATTCGCGGCTATAGCGTAACATCTGTTCGGCATAGCCTTCCCCGTAAGTAACCTTTACATCGGTAATATTGCCTTCGGCATCCAATACCGGTGTATAAACTGGATTCACAAAACCTTTATATGGAGCCAAATGCAGTTTGCGATAGCGTTCCAGTACCTCTGCATGCAGCACTGCATCTACTTTCACGGCATAATTTTCTACCAGCATACGGGCTGCTTCGTAATCGCCTTCGCTCTTGATACGCTGAATTTCGGCAAGAAGCTTACCGAACAGCATACGCAGTTTGCAGTAATCATTTATTTTAACATAAGTCTTTCCATCACGTACTACCATTTCCACTACCCGTTCTTCACGTCCCTGCTCCAATGCCCAACGTGCGATGAGTTGACGGTTACGCATGTGTGCTTCTTCTACCGTACATCCAGGCTCAATACGTACAAGCTGTGTCATCAGACCGTTCATCATATACGAATAATATTCTGCCTTATAAGCATCCGCATCGGGGACCAATCCCAATTCTACCATCTTGGCATCGGGCAGATAATACAGACCGAACAAATCGGCACGGGCTTCTTCTATGGTTGAGCCATGTGCTTTCAAGGCATCCGGATCGACACCGGGCAAAAGTTTTCCCGAACCATGTCCAAGACATTCGTGCAAGTCGGTATGCAAATCATCGGTAATATCTGCATACGTTTCCAGCAGCCTGAGTTCTTCCGGACCGTATACAAATTCTTCACGGAATCCATTGCCATGCGCTGCTTTATTGTATGCTTCTGTCAGGTTACCAATTGTAACCGATTTCGAACCATGCACACTACGTATCCAGTTGGAATTAGGCAAATTGATACCAATAGCCGAAGCCGGATACAGATCCCCCGCCAGCATTGCGGCTGTGATAACTTTAGCAGACACTCCTTTGACTTGTTCTTTCTTGAAACGGGCGTCTACCGGTGAATGGTCTTCAAACCACTGTGCATTCTCACTGATTGTCTCTGTACGGCGAGTTGCTTCAAGGTCTTTAAAGTTTACAATCGACTCCCAACTGGCTTTCATCCCCAGCGGATCGCCATAGCTTTCAATAAATCCGTTTACGAAATCGACAAGCGAAGATGTATCTTTAAGCCATTGGATAGAATAACGGTCGAATGTCTTCAAATCACCAGTATGGTAGAATTCTATCAGCAAACGAATCACTTCTTTCTGCGTATCGTTTTCTGCCACATCCATAGCTTTCTCCAGCCAATATGCAATCTTCTCTAAAGCTGCGGAATACATGCCTCCGATCTTCCATACTTCTTCCTGCACGACTCCGTCTTTTTTTACCAGCCGGCTATTCATACCGTACATTACCGGTTCTTCATCGCCTGCCAATTTCTGACCGGCATAAAACTCTTCTGCTTCCTGTTGGGTTACTCCTTCATAATAATTGGCAGCAGAAGTCAGAATCAAATCTTCCCCATCGGCCTGATTCACTCGTTTAGGCATCACCGAAGGGTCGAATATCACAGGGAATAATTTATGACAAAGTTCGTCTATGCTTTCTCCTTCTTCCAAGGGCAATACAGAACTGTCTAACGAATCGATCAGACTACGTAAATAAGCTGCAGAAAATTCGGGTATAAATTTATCACAAGCATAATGGTGATGAATACCGTTGGCAAACCAAACCCGCTTCAGATATACTTCCAAAGCCTGAAATTCGGAAGTAGAACGTTCACCTTCATAATGAAGGTATATAGCTTCCAACAGACGACGAATTTGCAAATTATATTTACCATTCTGATCGAACAGAATATCTCTTCCCTCCAAAGCAGCTTGCGACAAATAATAAATCAGTTGTTTACGCGGCAATGAAAGCTCTTCAAACCCATTTACCCGATACCTCAACAACTGCAAGTCTGCAAACTGTTCCACTGTATAATTAAAAGAATTTTGTTCCATACTTTATCATTTCAAATTACCTACAAGAACAAATTAAAACAAAAAAACGAAGAATCCTGTATACATAAACGTATGATGTACACAAAATTCTTCGTTCTGTTCTGATTTACAAATATATAAATTATATATTACTTGTTTTCCAATTTACGTTTACGATAACTATTGGGTGTTTCGCCTACATTTTTATAGAATGCAGCATAAAACGATTGGCGGTTGGCAAACCCTACCATCGCACTGATTTCTTCTACATTCTTATCCAAATAGCGCTTATCAATCAACAAATGCAACGCATCTTTTATACGATATTCGTTCAGCAAGCATGAATAATTCATACCAAAACGAGAATTTATAACAGCCGATAAATAACGGGTATTTGTTTTTAACTCTTTCGCCAAATCTTTTGCCGAAAAATTCACATCCTTGTACTTCTTTTGCACCACTATTATATGCAAAATTTTATCGTACAATTCATCTGCCAACTCAGCCCTAATCATATTGCGATATGCGGCATCCTTAATCTTCTTTTCGCGCAAATTATAAGGTTTCTTCACAAGAACCTCATTCGTTGCCATTACACTCGTTTCGTCTCTCATCTGTCTTTATTAATTTAATTTTTTGCTATGTAGTACAAATTTGATAAGTTTTTTTTATTTAGCAATTAATTTAGACATCAAAAATACTTAAAAGCGATATTTTTATTTCATTATTTCTTTACTATGCAAACTTCATGGTAGAGTTCTGCTTTCTACACATTGCATAATTCAACAAAAATTAGTTTATCTTTGCCGCTTGAAATACCGGAAAAGAAAACATGATATTAAAGACTTTAAAAGCATATTTCGGATACACACATTTCCGTCCTCTACAAGAAGAAATTATTACCCGAATCTTAAGTAAAAAAGATACGCTTGTGTTAATGCCTACCGGAGGAGGAAAGTCCATTTGCTATCAGTTGCCGGCGTTGCTTATGCCTGGAACTACAGTAGTGGTATCACCTCTTATTTCACTGATGAAAGATCAGGTAGAAGCACTGCAGGCCAATGGTATCATAGCCCGGGCACTCAACAGCACTAATGATGAAACCACAAATGCCAACCTGCGCTTTGAATGTATGCAAGGCAGGGTAAAATTACTTTATATTTCCCCGGAAAGACTGATGTCGGAATTGAACTTCTTACTGAAAGATATCAATATTTCACTGTTTGCTATTGATGAAGCTCACTGTATATCACAATGGGGACATGATTTCCGTCCGGAATACACGCAGTTGAAAGCATTGCGCCAACAATTTCCACATGTACCGATTGTTGCATTGACTGCCACAGCCGACAAAATCACCCGGCAGGATATCATCCAACAACTGGCAATGAAAGATCCTCAAATATTCATATCATCTTTCGACCGCCCCAACCTGAGTCTGGATGTGAAAAGAGGATTTCAGCAGAAAGAAAAAATCAGAACGATTCTGGATTTTATCGGACGACATAAGAACGAAAGTGGTATTATTTACTGCATGAGCCGAAACAATACAGAGAAAGTGGCCGACTTACTAGAAGCACAAGGCATACGGACAGCGGTCTATCATGCCGGACTAAGTACTGCTGCACGCGATGCTGCCCAAGATGACTTCATCAACGACCGGGTACAAGTGGTCTGTGCTACGATTGCTTTTGGAATGGGTATCGACAAATCGAATGTCAGATGGGTAATCCATTACAACTTGCCCAAAAGCATTGAAAGCTTTTATCAGGAAATAGGAAGAGCCGGAAGAGACGGACTTCCCAGCGACACACTGCTTTTCTACTCGTTCGGCGATATTGTCATGTTATCGAAGTTTGCGGCAGAAAGTAATCAACAGGAGATCAATTTGGAAAAGCTGAACCGTATGCAACAATATGCTGAAGCAGACATATGCCGACGTCGTATTTTGCTGAATTACTTTGGAGAGACGATGACACACGATTGTGGCAATTGTGACGTATGCCGGAATCCTCCTGAACGGTTTGACGGTACCATCATCGTACAAAAAGCGTTGAGTGGTATTGCTCGTACTGACCAACAAGTCGGAATCAGCACTTTAATTGACCTTTTAAAAGGAGCCGCGACGCAAGAAATCATTGAAAAGAAATACGACCAACTGAAGACTTATGGGGTAGGAAGAGATATTCCTGCTCGCGACTGGCAAGACTATTTGCTCCAAATGCTAAACCTCGGTTATTTTGAAGTGGCCTACAATGAGAAGAATCACTTGAAAATAACAGAAGCAGGAAAAAAAGTTCTGTTTGGAAAAGAACGGGCACAACTGGTAGTAATCAAAAGAGAGGAACATCTGGGGCAAGAGTCAAAAAGAGGAAAAAAGAAAGCCAAAATACAAGAGCCACAAGCACCGGTGCTTACTCCGGCTGTATTCGAAAACGAAGACGAATATCTGTTCGAAGAATTACGTATGCTGCGAAAGAAGTTGGCAGACTCTCAAGCAATACCGGCCTACATTGTGTTGTCCGACAAGACCCTTCACCTCTTATCCTCTGCAAAGCCGACTACCATAGAAGCATTCGGAGAAATCAGTGGTATCGGTGAGTTCAAGAAAGAAAAATACGGCAAAGACTTTGTAGAAGTCATTCGCCGTTTTCTGAATAAATCTAGTAAATAAGACTAATATGGAAGCATGAGTATATCTCATGCTTCTTCGTCTCCTTCGTCTTCACGTACTGGAGTTGTGGTAACAAGGACCTTGTCTATACGAGCACCATCCATATCTACTACCTCCAGCGTAAAGCCATTCCATTCGATGGTTTCTCCACTCGTCGGAATATGCTGTAACTGCTGAAGAATAAGTCCGCCCACAGTATTATATTCTGAATTCTCGAATAAATCCAAACGGTTAAAATAGTATAGAAAATCATAAAACGGACATTGTCCTTCTACCAGCCATCCCTCTTTATTTACCCGCTTGATGATATCCGGTTCTTCCTCTGCATTGTCCATCGTTCCAACCAGTCCTTCCAAAATATCTTTCAAGGTAATAATACCGGTACAAGCACCAAACTCATCACAAACCAGCGCACGACTAACGCGCTGAATTTTCATCTGTTCCAGCGCCTTATAGACATTCATACCTTCGTGAAAATAAACAGGTTCGCTGATTAATGAAGCAAGATCAAAATCGGGTTTGTACAAATGAAGAACCAAATCTTTCAGCAAGACAACTCCTTTGACATGATCTAAATCTCCTTCTGCTATCGGGTAAAACTCATACAGTTCACTTTGTACCACTTCTTTCACTTCTGCCGGAGTCATTTCAGTATCCAGCCAGACAATGTCGTTTTTATGAGTCATGATTGACTCAATCTTCAAATCACCCAACAAAAAGACACGCTGCACAATATCCTGTTCTACCGGCTGTACCTCTCCATCTTCTGTACCCTCCTGGATAATCGATTTAATTTCTTCTTCGGTTACTTTGCTGTCCGTATCCTTTATACCCAATAAATTGAACATGGCAGAAGTACTCTTTGAAAGCAACCACACAAAAGGAGAAGCAACAATAGAAAGAACATTCATCGGTCGGGACACCAGTTTTGCAGCCTTTTCGGCAACACTTAATCCAATACGTTTAGGAACCAGTTCTCCGAAGATAATAGTCAAATAGGTCACCACAACCACAATCACACCTTGTGCCAGTGCAGAGGCATAAGTAGCAGACACTCCCCATGCAAGCATTGTATCGGTCAAAGAAACTGCAATCTTATTTCCCGAATAGATACCGGTAAGAATTCCAATTAAAGTAATACCGATTTGCACGGTTGAAAGAAAGCGGTCAGGCTCGTTAGCCAGTTTCAAAGCTATATTAGCAGCTTTATTTCCTTTTTTTGCATCAGTAGAAAGTCGTGATTTACGTGCAGAGATTAATGCCACCTCAGACATGGCAAAGATTCCATTTAAAATGATAAGTCCAATAATTATAAAAATTTCATCCATAGATAAATAACATGTTTATGTCGAAACAAATTTAACAGAATGTTCATTGACAAACATGGAATAGTCTAGAAATTATATTGTTTTAACAGAATTTTCAACACAAAATATTTACTACACCTTATAACACCTTACAATTTGGATACTCCATTACCCATATACAATATATATATCCTTCTCCTATGCTTCCACGAATACCATATAAAAAAATACTTTACCCCATTCTTCTACCGAGGATATTCTCCTGTGAAGCAGATAGACAAATATTACCTGCAAACAAAAAAGAAAATTCACTATCTTTGCCAGAGTACTCTCATAAAAACAAATATGAAGCGGATAAAAATAACACCACCCGATACAGTACATGCTACCATCCAGTTGCCTTCATCGAAGAGCATCTGCAACCGCGCCTTGCTTATTCATGCACTGGCTCAAGGGAATTGTACATTAGAGAACTTGTCGGATTGCGACGATACCCGCGTGATGGTACGCGCCTTGCAAGAACTCTCTCCTACTATCGATATCATGGCTGCAGGTACAGCCATGCGCTTCCTTACGGCCTTTTTATCGGTGACAGAAGGTACGCATCTTATTACCGGTACAGAGCGGATGCGCCAGCGCCCCATTCAGATACTGGTAGACGCTCTCCGTTCGTTGGGAGCCGACATCGAATATGCCGAAAATTCTGGTTTCCCTCCGCTTCGCATCACAGGACGCAAGTTGACAAACAGAGAGATTACCTTACCCGGACATGTCAGTTCGCAGTACATCTCTGCCCTGCTGATGATTGGTCCGGTACTTCCCCAAGGACTTCATCTGAAACTGACGGGAGAGATTGTTTCACGCCCGTACATCAATCTTACCTTACAACTGATGCACGACTTCGGAGCAGAAGCCGACTGGTTGTCGGATAATGAACTGGAAGTAAAGCCTCAGCCCTACAAAGCTCGTCCTTATTACGTAGAAAGCGATTGGAGTGCAGCTTCATACTGGTACGAAATAGCCGCATTGTCTTCAGAAGCTACTATCCAACTTCCCGGTCTGTTTGAAACCAGTTACCAAGGTGATTCGAAAGTAGCAGAACTGTTTCGTATGTTAGGAGTTGAAACAAGCTTCGACAAACAGACTGTGACGCTCACCCATACAGGGGAATGTGTAGCACGTATGGAATACGACTTCGTAAACCAGCCCGACCTGGCACAAACATTTGTCATTACCTGTGCATTCCTTGATATTCCCTTCCGCTTTTCCGGACTGCAAAGTCTGAAAATTAAGGAAACAGACCGAATGGCTGCGCTTATTACCGAAATGAGAAAGTTAGGATATCTACTGAAAGAAACCGACGGCTCCGTACTCTCTTGGGAAGGCGAACGTACACAAGCCGATGAAAATCCCGCCATCGATACCTACGAAGACCATCGCATGGCAATGGCTTTTGCACCGGCGGCTATCAAACTAAATGAATTGCGGATAAACAATCCCCAAGTCGTATCGAAATCATACCCACACTATTGGGAAGACTTACAAAACGCAGGATTTCAACTAACAGAAGAATAACAGATTATGTGGATACTTGTACTTATATTAATCGGAGTTGCATTGTTCGGCCTTGCAGCCGGTTATTTCTACAACCGAAACATTCAAAAGAAAATAGAACGCGGAGAACTGACCGAAGCTCCCGAAATTGTAGAAGTAGACAGTGAATGCTGCGGCCAGCATCAGATTTGTGAAAAAGAAAGTCTGCTGGCTGCCGTCAGTAAACAGATAGAGTATTACGACGACGAAGAGCTGGACCGATTTAAAGGACATGCTTCCGACAGCTACACAGCAGAAGAAATAGATGAATTCCGCGAAATACTTTTCTCGATGAAAGAAGAAGAGGTAGCCGGATGGAGCCGAAGCCTGCAGTTAAGAGGAATCGAACTGCCGGATGAATTGAAAGACGAACTCTTCCTCATTGTAGGAGAGCGCCGTTTCCACTAATTCCATTATTCCATCCTTTATCCCCAAAACCCATAATGCAATGATAGATTTATTCCAATACACTTTTTTTCAAAATGCCCTTTTGGGCAGTTTGTTTGCAAGCATAGCCTGTGGTATTATCGGAACCTACATCGTAACACGCCGGCTGGTTTTTATCAGTGGTGGAATAACCCATGCATCTTTTGGAGGTATAGGTATCGGATTGTATACCGGAATATCCCCTATACTGGCAGCAGCAGTCTTTTCCATCTTATCGGCCTTTGGAGTAGAATGGCTGAGTAAACGCAACGACATGCGTGAAGATTCGGCCATAGCCGTATTCTGGACATTCGGTATGGCTGTAGGTATTATTTTCAGCTTCCTGGCTCCGGGATTCAAGCCGGATTTGTCTTCTTTTCTGTTTGGTAATATTCTGACTATCACTTATGCCGACATTTATCTTTTAGCCGGACTGAGTATCGCACTGACAGCATTCTTTACCCTGTTTATGCGACCGATTGTCGCCATCGCTTTCGACCGGGAGTTTGCGCGTTCCCAACGGCTTCCTGTAGCATTGTTCGAATATATTCTGATGGGATTCATCGCTCTGACTATCGTATCATGCCTGCGTATGGTAGGAATCGTATTGGCCATTTCGTTACTGACACTTCCACAAATGACAGCCAATCTGTTTACTTACCGTTTTAAATATATCATCTGGCTGTCCATTGCTATCGGATATTTCAGTTGTCTGGGAGGGCTGTGGCTTTCCTACCAGCTTCAAGTGCCTTCCGGAGCGGCCATTATCTTTACCTCTATACTCATTTATGCTGCAGCCAAAGTATACAAGAGTTGCGTAAAACAAAAAGGCTAAACTTAGCAACCTAATAAATCAACCTGATAACCATATATAAAAAAGGAGGCCAGATAATTAGTCCGCTTATGAGCTGAGGACACAACACCGTCCTTAATTTATATCCTTTTTTATACAATCGTATACTCCAATATACAGCCCCTATCAGAATAAAAGAGTATGAATTCAAAGCCAAAGCAATTAATGCCGTTAACAGAAAGTTCGATGGGTTATCGAAAAGAAAAGCAGAGGTTAAGGCCACAAGAGGAGCAGCCAAGACAGGCAGTAAAAAAACAATATTAAAAAGAATCATCACAAACGGGACTTTTATCTTTCCTGCTTGATTCCTACAGATTTTATTTTCTTTCTCCATACCACTCAAAAAGGTTTCAATAAAAGTAAGAAAAAACATCTATACTTCTTTCCTTCCATTGCTTTTTAACGTCACATATAAAAAACACCTCCAGAAAACAACAAATCACTCCCCAAAAGCAAAAAAATATCCGTACATTTGCTTTTACTAAAAACGTAATATAGAAATAATATGGAAATCAAAATCAATTCCCTCGAACAAATCCACGATGCAGCCAAACAGTTTATCGCAGCAATGGGCGACAATACCGTATTTGCATTCTATGGTAAAATGGGAGCAGGAAAAACCACTTTTATCAAAGCTGTATGCGAAGAGCTGGGAGTAACTGATGTCATCAACTCACCAACTTTTGCCATTGTTAATGAATACCGTTCGGAAGATGCCGGCGAACTGATTTACCATTTCGACTTTTACCGTATCAAAAAACTGGAAGAAGTATACGATATGGGATACGAAGACTACTTCTACAGCGGTGCACTTTGCTTCATTGAATGGCCGGAACTGATTGAGGAACTTCTTCCAGGAAATTCTGTCAACGTAACCATTGAAGAAAACGAAGACGGAACCCGTACAATCCGATTTGAAGAGGCCTGATCATGACAATGCATTATATCATACAAGCGATATTTGTGATAGTAGGACTGCTGGCTATTCTGGCAGCCCTATTCAATTGGGACTGGTTTTTCAATGCTCACAATTCGCAATTCATCGTTTGCAATGTAGGACGCAAACAGGCACGTCTGTTCTACGCACTTTTGGGATGCATGATGGTGGCAACCGGAATATTCTTTTTTCTCTCACTACAGGGAATCATCTGATCTCTACAGAAGGCATAGCAACAGACTTTGCCGTATATCTACTATAATCTTGCAGCCCATCCATACAAGTCGTATCGTGTAGCCGACGGCACCGGCTGTACAACCGACGACATTGGCTCTTCATCCGACGGCGCCGGCTCTACATTCACCGACGACGGATTCAAGGAAATATCTGTACAACCAACCGGCTATAACTGTAGCAGATCTATACACTATTCTTACAAACAGAGAATGTACACATAAAAAAACGTTACTAATACCGTAAATCACGATAGTAGTAACGTTTTTCCTTGCAATAGGAACGGGTCTCCCCTCTTCTCCGATTAATCTACCTGCCCAAGAGAATTTCCGTATTCCATTTCTCCCTGTACGACAAAGAACACATCATCGGCTTCGAAAGGTCCCATACCATCTTTCTGAGCTTCCTTCATGATGTAGCTTACAATTTCATCCTGGTCGATATTGATGTAACCTTCTTCATCAGGCTGCGCGTCCAGACATCCGCTGGTTGTATAATACTCTACAATCAGATCGAGCATGTAGTACAAATCGTCGTCTGAGAACTTATCTTTCAAATCTTGAGGCAGATAGTTCTTGATGAATTCTACACATCTTTCATCGTCCTCATCTTCCAATAAGAAATCGTCTTCCAAGCTCATAGTCTTTATTTTTTATTTTAACAATGCTTCTACTTTTGCCTGCAAAGCAGCTTTTGTTGTAGCACCTACCTGTTTGTCTACCACTTCACCGTTTTTGATGAACAATACAGTAGGAATATTACGTACACCGAACTGACCCGGCAATTCAGAGTTTTCGTCTACATCGCACTTACCGATGTTTACGCTGTCTTTGTATTCTTCAGCCAATTCTTCAATGTATGGAGCAATCTGCTTGCAAGGACCACACCAAGTAGCCCAAAAATCCAACACCACAGGTTTACCTTCTGCTACAATCGCTTCAAAGTTATCGTCTTTAATATTCAATGCCATAGTTTTATTATTTTATTGTTTAACAATCATTTTGATTACAAATATAGCTAATTTATCTTATAGTCCAACATCGGCTGGCTTTTTAAATAATTTATCAACTCTTTTCCCACACTTACCTTTATAGTGTGCGACAAAAGATTGACATGCATCTGTCCGTCTTCATCTTGAATAAAGAAGCCCAGTTCGGCATTTCCGGGATGTTCTTTTATAAGAACAGACAATTCCAGAATCATCTCATCGGTAATGGCAGACAATGGAGCTGTTACGGTAAGTTTTTCTACCACTTTCTCCTTTACCTCCGGAAGTAACTCAATCTGGTTGATTTTAACCTCCCACTCTTCCTGCTTCCATTTTTTGGGCTGACATTTACCGTGCATATACAAGAACATACCTTCGGAAAAGAAGTTCTTTTTCTCTACCCATTCGTTTCCAAAGAAAGCAAACTCGGCTGCTCCCGAATAATCTTCCACTTTGGCAACTCCATAAGGCTTTCCGGTCTTGGTATAACCTTCGCGCACAGCTGTTACAATACCCCCCAACACCAAATCGCGATTCTGCAGAGGAGTCAAGTCGGCCAGTTCGGCCATATGGGCATTGCAGACATTTTCCAATATGACAGCAAATTCATCCAGCGGATGGGCAGACAAATAGATACCAACCAACTCACGTTCTTTATTCAAACGTTCCAAAGCTCCCCACGATGGAGCTTTTACAATTTCCGGAGTAGCCATCTCGACCTGATGCTCTCCTCCGAACAATGAATTGACTGCAGCAGCCTTGTCCATCTGATACTTGTTTCCGTAACGTACCAGGACCTCCACAAATGTTTCATCTTTTGCATTTTTCACAAAGAAGTCTTCGCGTTTGATGCCATCGAAACTGTCGAATCCTCCGGCCAAAGCCAGGTTTTCAATATTCTTACGGTTGCAGGCAGAGAGATTGACACGCTGGACAAAATCAAATATATTTTTGAAAGGTCCACCTTTTTCACGTTCAGTCAAAATACTCATTACCGCCGATTCGCCCACTCCTTTAATTGCTCCCAAGCCAAAACGGATATCTCCCTTACGGTTGACAGAGAACTTCAGGCTACTTTCGTTGACATCCGGTCCCAATACATTTACCCCTGTAGCCTTACATTCGTCCATTAGTTTCGTGATTTCGGTAATGTTCGAAATGTTACGGCTCATTGTGGCTGCCATGTATTCAGACGGATAGTTAGCCTTAAGATAAGCAGTCTGATAAGCCACCCACGAATAGCAGGTTGCATGCGATTTGTTGAAGGCATACGATGCGAACTTCTCCCAGTCTGCCCAAATCTTCTCCAGCACCTGAGGGTCGTGTCCGTTCTTCTTTCCGCCTTCGATAAACTTCGGTTTCATATGATCCAGCTTGTCGCGCAGTTTCTTACCCATGGCCTTACGCAAGGCATCCGATTCGCCTCGGGTAAAATCGGCCAGCAAACGCGACAGCAACATCACCTGCTCCTGGTACACCGTAATACCGTATGTATCTTTCAGATACTTTTCCATTACCGGAATATCATACTCGATAGGCTTGCGTCCATGCTTACGGTCGATGAAATCCGGAATGTAATCCATCGGTCCCGGACGATACAAGGCGTTCATCGCAATCAAGTCTTCGAAGGTACTTGGCTGCAATTCTCGCAAATATTTCTGCATACCGGCAGATTCGAACTGGAACGTACCGATGGTTCTTCCTTCACTATATAACTTATAAGTAGCCGGGTCATCAATAGGAATTTCGTCAATATTCAGCACAATCTGTTTGCTGACCTTAATATTCTCCAGAGCCTCCTTGATAATGGACAGTGTCTTCAGTCCGAGGAAGTCCATCTTGATAAGTCCCGTATCTTCAATGACCGATCCTTCGTATTGGGTAACCAGCATCTTTTCTCCGGTTTCCTTGTCATCAGCAGTACTGACCGGCACCCAGTCTGTGATATCGTCACGGCAAATAATGGTACCACAGGCATGTACACCGGTATTACGCACGTTGCCTTCCAACATTTTGGCATACTTGATGGTATCGCGCAAAACCGGATCGGACGAAACTTCTGCGGCCTGCAGTTCGGGCACGTATGCAATGGCATTGGGCAAGTTCAGTTTCTTATCCGGAATCTTATCGGGTACAAGCTTACACAAACGGTCTGATTCCGATAAAGGCAACTTCTGTACACGTGCCACATCCTTAATGGCCAGTTTGGTAGCCATTGTACCATACGTGATAATATGTGCCACCTTTTCCTGTCCATACTTTTCCGTTACCCAGTTCAAGACACGTCCTCGGCCATCATCATCGAAATCGACATCGATATCAGGCAAAGAGATACGGTCCGGATTCAGGAAACGTTCGAACAGCAAATCGTATTTGATAGGGTCGATCTGAGTAATACCCAAACAATATGCTACAGCAGATCCCGCAGCCGAACCACGTCCCGGTCCTACCGACACATCCAGTTTCTCGCGAGCTGCCGTAATGAAGTCCTGCACAATAAGGAAGTAGCCAGGGAAACCCATTGTCTTCATAATATGAAGTTCAAACTTGATTCGTTCCTGCACTTCTTCATTCAACACTTCCCCATAGCGACGGCGTGCTCCGTCGTAAGCCAGTTTTGCCAGATAATCGGCTTCCAGTTTGATACGATACAATTTTTCGTATCCTCCCAAACGCTCAATTTTCTTCAATCCGTCCTCTTCACTCATGACTACATTTCCGTTTTCATCACGAGTAAACTCATCAAAAAGATCCTTTTCAGTAAACTTCCGTCTATATTCTTCTTCGGTTCCAAACTCTTCGGGAATGGCAAAGGTAGGCATGATGGGCGCATGGTCAATAGAATAGAATTCTACCTGATCGCAGATATCTGCCGTATTGGCCAATGCTTCGGGCACATCCGCAAAGATTTCATTCATTTCCTCCCGCGTTTTCATCCATTCCTGCTTGGTATAAAGCATACGTTTAGGATCGTCCAAATCCTTACCTGTGCTTAAACAAATCAGACGGTCATGCGCCTCGGCATTTTCTTCATCGACAAAATGGACGTCGTTTGTACAAACCAGTTTGATATCATACTTTTTGGCAAGCTCTATCAGCTTCTGGTTTACCACTTGCTGCATGGGATACACTTCATGGTTGGCACGTGGAACAGTAGCCTTATGACGCTGCAACTCCAGATAATAGTCGCTGCCAAACAGATTCTTGAACCAGCGGATTGTTTCTTCTGCTTCTTCTATCTGACCTGCACTGATTTTCCGGGGAACTTCACCACCCAGACAGGCCGAACAGACAATCAATCCTTCATGGTATTTCTCCAGTTCCGCACGGTCGGTACGCGGACGCATATAAAAACCTTCAGTCCACGCTTTCGAAACCAATTTGATTAAGTTATGATAACCTTTCAGATTCTTCGCCAATACAACAAGGTGATAACCGCTTTGGTCTTGCTTTCCATCTTTATTAAAAAGCCGGCGACGTGCCACATACATCTCACAGCCAATAATCGGCTTAAAAAGACGTTTCTTTGCAGCTTCCAGTTGCTCCTTGCAGGCTGCAATCTCCGCTTCCGGATTGTCTGTCTCTGTTTTTCCCGCCTCCAATGCAGCCAGTTTCTTCTTCAAATCTTTTATCTCACCATTTGTACCTCCGTTCTTCTTGTTCACATAGTTAAAGAACTCCTTGATACCAAACATATTTCCATGATCGGTAACAGCAATACCACGCATTCCATTTGCTATGGCCTTATCGACCAGCCGGGAAATGGAAGCCTGACCATCCAAGATAGAATACTGGGTATGTACGTGCAAATGAACAAAATCTTGCATATTGTTGTAAAAAAATAAAATCGTATCAAAGATACCGAGGTTTTACAGAACGAACAAAAAGTAACATATAAACTTAACCATCATGAATACTTTTTAGCGAAAAAAGGAAGAAAGTTGCAATTCTAATCAATGTTTATTTGCAGAGTTTTCAAAATAACGTTATTTTTGCACGATAAATGTAGACTTTGTTATGACCCGATTGAATAAAATAAAAAAAATCAGAATACATCACGAAGGCACTCACATCCTTATTATCAGCGCAGCTTTATTATTGCTTATCAATGCCGCACTATATTGGGGATTGGAGTGTAAAATTCCATTTTATGTGGTTTCGGTCATCAGTTTAATTCTTTATTTACTGATGGTCAATTTTTTCCGATGCCCAATCCGTTTATTCAACGGTAATACAGAGAAGATTGTCGTTGCTCCGGCGGATGGAAAAATCGTTGTAATCGAAGAAGTAGACGAACATGAATATTTTCATGATCGCCGACTGATGATTTCTATATTCATGAGTGTGACCAATGTGCATGCCAACTGGTATCCGGTAGATGGTACCATAAAACATGTAGATCATCATAACGGACGTTTTATGAAGGCATGGCTTCCCAAGGCAAGTACCGAAAATGAACGCTCAATGGTAGTTATTGAAACTCCGGAAGGCCATACTGTCATGGCACGCCAAATTGCCGGTGCAATTGCCCGTCGTATTGTTACCTACGCTACAAAAGGAGAAGAATGCTACATCGACGAACACATGGGATTCATCAAGTTCGGCTCACGAGTTGACGTATATCTTCCTGTAGGAACAGAAGTCTGCGTAAAAATGGGACAGGCTACAACAGGAAACCAAACCGTAATTGCTAAATTAAAATAAAAAGACAAGGAGGAGGTACGATTATGGCCAATGTTATCATCCGAAACATTCCGAATACAATCACTTGCTGCAATTTGTTCTCCGGATGTATTGCCAGTTACATGGCACTGCAAGGCTGTTATACGCTTGCATTCCTCTTTATCCTAATTGGGGCAGGCTTTGATTTTTTCGATGGAATGACAGCTCGTCTGTTGCATGTATCAAGTCCGATAGGAAAAGAATTGGACTCACTGGCTGATGATATTACTTTTGGATTTGCTCCTGCTGCGATTGTTTTTTCCTTATTCAAAGAAGTATATTATCCCGAGTTTCTGACTCCAATTGCCGAATATATACCTTATACTGCTTTTCTGATTGCAGTCTTTTCGGCATTGCGATTGGCCAAATTCAATATCGATGTACGACAAACCAGTTCATTCATCGGTATGCCGACTCCAGCCAATGCTTTGTTTTGGGGTTCACTGACCGTAGGAGCCTACAATTTCTTGGTATCTCAATACTTTAATGCAATCTACCTTTTTCTGTTGGTAGTTGTCATGTCATTATTGCTGGTTGCTGAACTACCCATGTTTTCATTGAAATTTAAAAACCTTTCATGGAAAAGCAATAAAATCAGTTATATCTTCCTGGCTGTCAGCATCCCTTTACTGATTATCTTCCAGCTCAGTGGTTTTGCAGCAGTTATTTTATGGTATATCCTACTCTCTATTGTAACTCGTAAAAAATCATAAAACAACAATTATGGCACGGTTGTTGTTAATATCATTATAAAATATAACAACAATAACTATGTTTGGATTTTTGAGTTTCATATTCATATTTATATTTATTATTCTTATTCTTTTACTGTCGGCCGCAGCTAAAGTTGTAGGAAGCATATTCCGTACAGGAAAGCGTATGACAGAAAAGATGACATCTTCTTCACAGTATACAGAAAAAGAAAGCACTTATCAGGAACGTTCTTCTTACGGTTCTTCTTCACAGTCTCCTGCACGAAAAAAGAAAGTATTTGATAGTGATGAAGGGGAATACATCGAGTTTGAAGAAATAAAAGATTAAGCCAAGACTAATCACACTTATTATAATGTGTATGCAGTACACCGTTTTCAACTTTAAGATTACTGCATACACAACTACAAATCATCTCATCTTTTTGGTCTTTAATTCTTCCAAAAGCCTATTATATAAAAGAAGGAATATTACAAGAAATAACGGAAGAATTTCTAAAAAGAAAAACCATTTTAAATTACAGTTATCCATTTACCCCATTCAAACACATTCTAAGAACGTTTTTACTGGAATTTTATTTCCCAATTTAGACAACCAAGAGATAGTCTATTTTATCAAGCAAAACTCTTTTTCTATCTTTGTACAACTTTTAATGGTAACACAAGCGTTTCAAAAGGGAATATCGTGAAAATCGGTAACAGTACCCGCTGCTGTGATTTCCAAAGAACCAAGGCCAAGTATCATATACAGCCACTGCAATACACTTGCGGGAAGGTCGCCTTTGGGGAGGAATCAGTCAGAAGACCTGCCATGAAAAAGCCATTTATATCCATTACTTTTTCAAAAAGCTGTTATGAACACAAAAGAAATCTGCATTATCAAACGAGACGGAAAGCGGGAAGACTTTTCGGCAGTAAAAATCTCTAATGCCATAGGCAAAGCATTCGAAGCCACAGGCCTCAACGACCACCGTACCTTAATAGAAGAGATTACCCAGCGCGTTATCCTCCAAATCAACCAACCTACCATTGGAGTAGAGGATATACAAGACATCGTCGAGACTGAGCTAATGAAAGTACAACCAGAAGTGGCAAAAAAGTACATCATCTATCGTCAATGGCGAAACACCGAGCGCGAAAGAAAAACGCAAATCAAGCATATCATGGACGGCATTGTCGCCATCGATAAAAATGATATCAATCTGAGCAATGCCAATATGTCAAGCCATACTCCGGCTGGGCAGATGATGACATTTGCTTCGGAAATCACCAAAGATTATACTTATAAGTATCTTCTTCCTAAAAAGTATGCAGAAGCACATCAGTTGGGAGATATCCACATCCACGATTTGGACTATTATCCTACCAAAACAACAACTTGTATCCAGTACGACCTAGATGATTTGTTCGAAAGGGGATTCCACACCAAAAACGGCAGCATCCGTACTCCTCAATCAATCCAGAGCTATGCAACACTGGCTACAATCATTTTCCAAACCAATCAGAATGAACAGCACGGAGGACAAGCTATCCCTGCTTTCGATTTCTTTATGGCAAAGGGAGTATTGAAAAGCTATCAGAAAGCAGTCACATCCATTCTTTCCTTCTATCTGGAAGTAAAAGGAGAAACAACCGTAAAAGAAGAAAGTCTCTCCGAAGCCATACATCAATATCTGACCTCCATTGAACCTAATTCCGAAATGAAAAAGGAGTTAGTAAAAGCATTACAGGCATCTGCAATTACAATCAATGCTGAAGAACTTGAACATATTCTGCATAAAGCATATGCTCAAACCAGAAAAGAAACCCATCAGGCCATGGAGGGATTCATCCATAACTTGAACACCATGCACTCGCGAGGAGGAAACCAAGTTGTATTCAGTTCTATCAACTACGGAACTGATACATCAGCCGAAGGACGCATGGTGATAGAAGAACTGCTGAAAGCTACCGTAGAAGGCTTGGGACAAAGAGGAGAAGTTCCGGTATTCCCTATCCAGATTTTCAAAATAAAAGATGGAGTATCTTATTCAGAAGCCGATTACCAGTTGGCTATTCAGGATTTTGATGCAGCACTTGAAGGAAAAATACAGTTCGAAGCTCCCAACTTTGACTTATTCTTAAAAGCATGCCGTACCACAGCCAAGGCACTATTCCCTAACTTTATGTTCTTGGATACTCCTTTCAACCAGCACGAGAAATGGGACAAGAACGACCCGAAGCGCTATCGTTACGAACTGGCAACCATGGGATGCCGTACACGTGTATTCGAAAATCTGAACGGAGAAAAGACATCACTGGGACGAGGCAATCTCTCGTTCACTACTATGAACCTACCCCGTCTGGCCATTGAAGCACGCATCAAAGCTGAAAACATGGCCGAGCACACGCATCCTACCGCCATCGAACAACTGGCCAAGGACATCTTCCTTCAGTCGGTACACGAGATGTCGGAACTTATTGCCGAACAACTTTATAGCCGGTATCAATACCAACGTACTGCACTGGCCCGCCAGTTTCCTTTCATGATGAGCAACAATGTATGGAAAGGAGGAGGAAGTCTGAACCCGAACGACGAAGTGGGCGACACCTTGAAACAAGGAACACTGGGTATTGGTTTCATTGGCGGACACAATGCAATGGTAGCACTTTACGGACAAGGACACGGTCATAATCGCAAAGCATGGGAAACGCTTTACGAAGCAATTGAAGAAATGAATAAAGTAGCCGATGAATACAAACAAAAATACCATCTGAACTACTCTGTACTTGCTACTCCAGCCGAAGGACTTTCCGGACGCTTCACACGCATGGACAAACGCAAATACGGCCTTATCCCAGGAGTTACAGACAGAGACTATTATGTCAATTCATTCCATGTAGATGTGAAAGAGCCTATCAGCATTATCGAAAAAATCAAATGCGAAGCACCGTTCCATGCGCTTACCCGCGGAGGACACATCACCTATGTAGAGTTGGACGGTGAAGCCCAGAAAAACATCAAGGCTATTGCTAAGATTGTAAAAGTAATGCACGATGAAGGTATAGGATACGGTTCCATCAATCATCCTGTAGACACTTGTCACAACTGCGGATACAAAGGAGTAATTTACGATAAATGTCCAATCTGTAACAGTGAAAACATCATGCGCATGCGCCGTATCACCGGCTATCTGACCGGAGACCTGAACAGTTGGAACTCGGCCAAACGCGCAGAAGAAAAAGACCGCGTAAAACACGGTTAACCCGAATATGCTACATTATCTTTACACTTATCCAGAAACAATTGTCGACGGTGACGGCATCCGGTATTCCATCTATCTTGCCGGATGCAGCCACCGTTGCAAAGGATGTCATAACCCCTCGTCGTGGAATCCCGCAGCAGGCTTTCCACTGACAGAGGAAAAGCTCACTGCCATCATCCGGGAAATTAAGGCTAACCCTCTACTCGATGGAATCACTTTCTCCGGAGGAGATCCTTTTTATAATCCACAAGAGTTTTTACCTCTCATTCGCCGTATCAAAGAAGAGACCGGCATGAATGTATGGTGCTATACCGGATATACATACGAAGAACTGATTGCCTGCCCCGAAAAAGAAGCCATCCTGCACTATATCGACGTGCTGGTAGACGGACGTTTTGAGGAAGCATTATATTCTCCTTATCTGGAGTTTCGGGGAAGCAGCAACCAGCGAATTCTAGTGCTGAAATCAGGAAAAATACGTTCCCATTTCTAAAAGAATTGATATAAATCATGAAAACGCACAAAACATGCAAAAACATGTTATTAAGCATTGTTTTTAAACAAAGAAGCCTTACCTTTGCATCGTGGTTGTGAAACCGATAAGATATTAAAACAATAAGAAAAAGCACAAAAGGTATTAGACTTACTTAGTTTAAGGTAAAATAAGGTATTAGATTAAGGTAAAAAAGCAATTTTATTCAAAGGTATTAGAATTTTGATAAGGTTTAGTTTTTTAAGGTATTAGTAAAAAGGTAATTGTTTTCAGGAATAGTTGATATAGGTATTAAGATGTAAAATTGCTTAAGGTATAAGAGAGAAAAGGATAACAAAGACAACAACTGAACGAAGAAGAGATGAAAAGAACCCTTAAATGGGGGTTCTTTAGGAGATCGGCGGGTTCTTAAGAACTTCGCTTTTTTTGTATCCCTATGTATCAAAAAAAAAGAATCGTCGCACACAGGCTGCACCACGGCCTTATAAAGGTCCAACAACCTCCGCGCGACGTCACTAAAATAATCCACAATATTATCCTACTGTAGTTTCTCCCTCAATGTATTGTTCAAGAAAAAGATTCTCCCCATCGAATACAGCATACGAGAACTCCGTAATCCAGTCTCCCAGAATCATCATCCGTACAGAACGACTTAACATCAGGTCGAGCATGATATGCCGGTGTCCATAAATAAAATAGTTAATATCCGGATGAGTCTTCAGGTAATCCTTAGTAAAGAGCACCAAAGCTTCCTTATCCTCTCCCATATATTCCGGCTCTCTTCCTCCTTCCCGTTTCATTCTGCTATGCTTCGCCCATTCCAAGCCGAAGTCTATACTCCATCTCGGATGCAACATGGAAAACATCTTCTGCAAAGTCTTACTATGGAACATTGTCCGCAGCAACTTAAACTTCCGGTCGCCGTCACCCAATCCGTCTCCATGAGCCAGGAAAAACTCTTTCCCGTAAATTTCACAAGTCAGCGGTCTGCGGTGAATAATTACCCCACACTCCTTCTCCAGATAGTCTCCGCACCAGATGTCATGATTTCCAATGAAGAAATGCACTTCAACCCCCATATCCGTCAGTTCCGACAATTTTCCCAAGAAGCGGGTATAACCTTTAGGAACCACCAGCTTGAATTCATACCAGAAGTCAAACATATCCCCCAACAGATAAACAGCTGCTGCCTGATGCTTGATACTATCCAAAAAGTTGACCAACCGGCGCTCCTGAGTACGTCCATGAGGAATAGCCCTGGAACCTAAATGAGCATCCGAAAGAAAATATACACTCTTCATTTCCAAACAATGATTTTATTTACTGACTAAGTCCTTTGATTTTCAAGCAGAATATATATATCCCAACCAAGAACAAAAGCTAATATCGTTATTTTTTAAACAATGAATCCAAATAAGCATAAAAAGCAGGATCTTCTCCCACCACTATTTTTGCAATCTTCCCTTCCCGGTCAATCACAATCTTTGTAGGAAATCCTTTAACAGCATACATAACGGTCAAATCGGTATTACTGGTATTACGAACCTGCACCCAAGGAAGCTGATGTTCCTCTACCGCCTCTTTCCACTTTTCTTCTGTATCGCCGCAATCTATGCCTACAATCTCCATCCGATCTTTATACTGTTCGTAAACTTTCTTCATATCGGGCATTCCCTTGATACACCATCCACACCAACTTCCCCAAAAGTCCAGAACTACATATTTCCCTCGTAAAGAAGACAACAAAAAGTCGTCGCCTTTTATATCCTTCAATCGGAAATCGGGGGCTTCCTTTCCTTCCACGATACGTAGAGCCGCTTCCTTACGTACCTTTTCTGCCTCCAACAATTTTTCCATTGCCTGGTAAAGTGAGGCCATTGCACCTGTACGAGCTTTCTCACCGATAGCAGGCAACAATTCCTGTGCATTGCGGAGTCCCAGTTTGGAAAGCAAGTAGACCGAAACATCTTCATCGGGATGTTCGCTAACGTACTTCTTCTGCCCTTCTATCATTTCACGATAAAGATGATCGTAAACTTTATGCAGCGAATCCATTCGTTCTTGAGGCAGTGTACCTTTTTTCTGATGACTCATCACCAAGCCGGTAATGGCATCCAACTTTTTCCGATACGGTCCCTGCACCTGTGCATAAGTCCGATGAAACTCATTACCGTCTACACGATAATCATCCATAGAACCCGAAACACGTACCGTTTCTCCGGGAAATGCAATAACCCCTACCGTCTTGCGCAAAAAAGAAACTTCACCATCTTGAGGCTTGACATAGAAAAACAATTCAGCAGGTACAGTATCACCTTTTACAGAATAAGTAAATTTACCCTGCTGCGTTACTACGGTATCCGTCTTCATTTCTTGCTGCCTTAAATCCGACACGGCAAAATAGTCCACGAGTAACGTATCATTATCCAATCCAGACAATTCACCTTCTACACATGTAGTAGAAACGGAAGCCTGACAAGCTCCCAGCAAGATTGCTCCTGTACACCAAAGAATCACCTTCGTTTTCATAGTCCAAATGCTTTATCTGCCGACCTTACAACTGCTTTTCCGGCAGGATGGCTATATATTATAAGAATCCCAGTTCAAGTTTTGCCTCTTCGGTCATCATATCCTTATCCCATTCCGGTTCGAATACCAGATTGACCTGTGCAGACACCACACCTTCCACCGATTCTACTTTCTGGCGGATATCCTCCATGATGAAATCGGCAGCCGGACAATTGGGAGCTGTCAGCGTCATATCCAGAATCAGTTCTCCATTGTCCTGCAAATCAATTTTATAAATCAATCCCAAATCGTATACATTCACCGGAATTTCAGGGTCGTATACAGTCTTCAGTATTTCTATAATTTTTTCTTCAATCTTCAGTTTTGTTTCGTTATCCATCATACGTTGAATATTTAAAAATGTATAGCTGCAAATATAGTGAAAGGCGAGCGCAGTACCAAGGCAAAAGCTTGCTTTTGAACGAAGGTAATGCCAAGCCGCATCCTATATTCTTCAAATATAGTGAAAGGTGAGCGCAGTACCAAAGCAAAAGCTTGCTTTTACAATCTCCCTTCATCGGCATAACTATAATAAGCCCCGTCGGATATTATCACATGGTCGAGCATACGGATATTCATTGTTTGGGCAGCCTGAAACAACGATTGCGTCAAGCGGTCGTCCTCCCTGCTGGGAGCAATATTCCCTGAAGGATGATTATGACAAAGCACCAGCGAAGAAGCCCGTTTCAGGAGCGCTTCCCGCAATACACAACGCACATCAACCACCGTCGACGCCAGTCCTCCCTGCCCTATCCGCACACGGTCTATCACGCGGGAAGCCTGGTTCAACAGTAAAACCCAACATTCCTCCACCGGCAAATCGCACATAAAAGGATGGCAAAGCGAATAAATATCCTGTGAACAACGTATCTGTTTACGTTCACCCAGTTCCTCCGCCTTTCTCCTCTTGCCCAGTTCCGAAGCCGCTAAAATAGTAACGGCTTTCGCTGTTCCGATTCCCTTGTACCGGCACAAGTCTTCTACCGTACATTTTCCCAGTTCGTTCAGGCTGTTCCGGTAATCGCTCAGTACTTTCCGCATCAGTTCTACGGCCGATTCTTCCACATTACCCGAACCTATCAAGATGGCAAGAAGTTCTGCATTACTCAGTGCAGCCGCCCCATGCGCCATCATTTTCTCCCTCGGACGGTCTTCTTCCGCCCAATGGTTGATTGACAGTTTTTCTTTCATACAGTTATTTATAGAAATTCTTCTCGAAGGCAGAAAAGGCATCCTTTCCCAAGACACAGCGTTTCCACCATGCACGCAGGAAGCCTGTTCCATACCCCGTCAACTGTATAAACGAAGCTACGACAGAAAGTATACCAATTACAACACTTTTATTGCTAAGAGAAGCATCTATAAACACGATGAGTACAAACAAAGCCAAAGGCAGCAGACTCCACACACAAAGCAGTGAGCAAAGCAGCAAAAAGACGACTCCTACCGTAAAGACAGCAGGAAGCAGATGTACCAGTTTCAATGATTCCGGATATTTTTTATACAGATTGATACGAGCGATACCCGAATTGTGCACCTGCTTGAAGAACTTCTTCAAATCGGTGCGGCGCTTATGCCACACCCACGCCTCCGGAAACAGACGACAGCGGTAACCGGCTTTGAAGATACGGATACTAAAGTCGATGTCTTCGCCAAAACGCATGTTCGAAAAACCTCCTAAAGCCCGATATGCTTCTGCACGTACTCCCATATTGAAGCTGCGCGGATAGAATTTATCCATCTTTTTCTTTCCTCCCCGGATCCCCCCCGTAGTAAAGAAAGAAGTCATGGCATAATTAATGGCTTTCTGCACACGGGTAAACGAATCGTGCGCACGGTCCGGACCACCAAAGGCATCCGCTTCTTCTCTATGAAGTTCATCCTCTATTGCCTGTAAATATCCTTCCGGCAAAATACAGTCCGAATCCAGTATCAGCAGAAACTCTCCTTTGCTGCGTTCTGCTCCATAATTGCGTGTCTGTCCGGGACCGGAATTGGGTTTACTGTAATAATGCACATCCAGTTTATCCCGGTACTTGTTTACCACATCCTCGCAAGGCACAGACGAACCGTCTTCTACTACAATCACTTCAAAATCTTTCAAACTCTGGGAAACCAGACTTTGCAAGAGTTCGTCCACTTCATCCGGACGATTATACACGGGAATAATTACAGAATATCGCATAGTATCTTACATTTATACAAACAAAGATAAAAACTTTCTTTCCTATCCCTATCTTCTGTCAGCATTTATTTCAAGAAAGATGGCAGAAGCGGTCCACATTCCCGACATTCATATTTGAAAACAAAGCTCCACACGACTCCTTGCATCTCTTCCCACTACAGAATCCATGTTTCGTCCGACGTCGTCGGCTGTACAGCCGACATCGCTGTCTGCATAACCAATGCCGCCGGCTGTACAGACAACGACGGTGAATAAAGTATGCAACTGTTCATACACAAAAAACGGCTGTTACCTTTGCAGATAACAGCCGCTCTCCTTTTATTTATTAGTCTCAGGCTTTTACACGACCTACGTATGAACCGTCACGAGTATCAACTTCGATTACTTCATCCTGGTTGATGAACAAAGGAACACGTACAGTTGCACCAGTTTCTACAGTAGCAGGTTTAGTAGCGTTAGTAGCAGTATCACCCTTCAATCCCGGTTCAGTGTAAGTAACCTTCAACTGAACTTTAACAGGAAGTTCTGCAAACAGGATAGTTTCAGTAGAAGCATCAGAAACCACTTCAACTACCATTTCTTCTTTCAAGAAATCTACACCTTCGATCAAATCGTGAGCGATAGGTACCTGTTCGAATGTTTCCTGATTCATGAAGATATAATCTTCTCCTTCTTTATACAGATACTGATAAGGACGACGTTCTACACGTACATCTTCCAGTTTTTCACCGATGTTGAAACGACGTTCCAATACATAACCGTCTACCACATCTTTCAGCTTAGTACGCATGAAAGTGTTACCTTTACCCGGTTTTACATGCAAGAAGTCAATACAGAAATACAGCTTGCCATCCATACGGATTGCTGTTCCGATTTTAATGTCTTGAGCATTAATCATAACTTTAAATCTTTATATTTATATTCTAATTACTGATTATTCTATTTCGAACGCAGGTGCAAAATTAATCTAAATCGAGAAAAAACACAAAAAGATTTGTCTAAAAATGATTTAGCTCTTGGTTTATTTAAAAAAAGTCACTAATTTTGCAGCCCGAACGCATAGAATAATAACATAAATAGTATATACGAAAATGACCATCCCATAACCCAGCAACCTTATCCTGTCGAAAAAGTCCTCCGCATTGCATAAGACGTAACCTCCAAAAGACAAAAGCCTGACAAAATGCAAAAGCCTCTCTCAAGAATCAACGACTTCGAACGTTTGTATAAAGAAAATTATACCCGACTATATTATTATGCATACCGCTTTATACCAGATGCAGAAGCATGTAAAGATATAGTGAATGATGTGTTTGAAAAAGCCTGGACAAACTTCGACAATCTGAAGCCGGAAACGGCAAGCACTTATCTTTATATTCAGACGAGGAACAAATGCATTGATTATTTAAGGCATTTGCAGGTAGAAGAACAATACGCCGATTTTTACAAAGCCGTAACAAAAGAGGATATTGATACTTCTTTCGAAGAAAGAGAAAAACGAATTCAGAAAATTGAAAGTTTCATCGAAGACTTGAATGATCCGACTAAAACCATTTTGAAAAAATGTTATTACGAAAACAAAAAATATCAGGAGGTAGCAGACGAGTTCGGTATCAGCGTAAATGGCATCAAAAAACACATCATGAAAGCTTTACAATTATTAAGAACTGAATTTGGCACCAAAAAGGTACCTCAAAAGAACTCTTAAACGTATTATAATACAAAGAAACAATTATAAAGATGGAAGATAAAGACAAAAAAATACTACAAACGCTGGAAGCTATAAAACATCCGGAAAATTTTTCTCAGGAGGAGCTTGATGTCTTATTGAGCGATAAGGAGTGTGTAGAAATCTGCCAAGATTTACTGGACAGCCGTGAAGCTTTTGCACGTCTTCACTCCATAGCGCCTGATGTAGAAGCCGAATGGGAATCCTTCAAATCGAAACGGCTTTCTTCCCAAGTCTTATCACATTCCAAAAGGAGTACACACATATTACAAATTGGAGCTGCATTGTTAATTGCAGCCTCCATTGCCCTATTCTTCCTGTTGCATCCATTCGAAGCTTCATCCTACACAGTCTTCGAAGCCAGTCATACTGCACAAGTCATTTCAATTGAAAAAGAAAAAGGAATCAACACCATACATATTCCAAGAGGAATGACCAAACAGCTGACATTATCAGACGGCACCCGAATATGGCTTAATGCAGAAAGCTCACTGAAATATCCGGATACCTTCGAAGGAAAGGCACAACGTGAAGTGTATCTGGAAGGAGAAGCTTATTTTGAAGTAAGCAAAAATCCCCAGCACCCCTTCCTTGTCAAAACCACAGCTATTGAAACCCAAGTTCTGGGGACTTCTTTTAACATAAAGGCCTATTCTAAAAAAGATGTTCAGGTCACACTCTTGGAAGGAAGCATCAAGGTAAGCGACAAGCATCATAACAACATATTGTTGAAACCAGGTGAACATACCAATGAAAAATTACATAAAAGTCAAGTTGAGAATGTCAGCCAATATCGCGCCTGGACTACCGGAAGTTTCTATTTTGACAATACAGAGCTTATAGAAATCATGCGCGAATTAGGCCGATGGTATAACATTGACATTGTTTTCACCAACAAACAAATCATGGCAGAACGTTTACATTTTCAAGCAGATAGAAGCAGCTCTCTTCAAGAGGTATTGGAGTTGCTCAACAGCATGCAAAAGATAAAAGCTCAAATAGAAAACGATAAGGTCATTGTAGGAATTTGAATATCCTGAAAAATTTTATGTTTTTATGGTACCCGATTCTGGACAGCAACCGTATTACAGACAAAAGAAATCAAATACCTAAAAACAATGAGAACAAAAATTATTTTTCTTTTGCTGATATTCATAAGCATTGAATTAACCTTATCGGCACAAACAAACAATCGCATCAACATCGAGTTCAAGGATGAAGCCTTATCTACCGCGCTGAAGAAACTCGAAAAAATTTCGGGTTATCACATCCTTTTTACATATAGTGACATACAGTCCTATCGGGTGACCGCATCAATTAAAGAAGACGACATTACCCGAGCAGTAGAAAAAATATTAGAAAACAAGCCTCTTACTTATACACATAAAGGAGAGAAGTATATCATTATTTTACCCCAACATACCCACAGAAAAGCTACGGCCATTTATGGTACGGTAATTGATGAAAGAAATCGGCCCATGCCATATTGCAATGTCTTATTATTGACACCCGATTCTACATTCGTAAACGGATGTGTGACCCAAGAAGATGGAACATTTTCAATGTCGGGAGAAGCAGACAAGCCTTATCTGTTGAAAATCTCTTACATAGGATATACTACAGCTATACAGGCTGTGCATACGAAGAATATAGTACAGCTCTCTCCCGACACACAGATTCTGGAAGGGGTTACGGTGACGGCACAACGTCCTTTGATAGAGACACAACCCAACGGACTAAAGGTTAATGTTTCCGGAACATCACTTGCTCAAATGGGTACAGCCAATGAAATGCTGACACACCTTCCTTTTGTTACCAGCAAAAACGGAAACATATCCGTATTGAATGGGGGAAGTCCTGAAATTTATATCAACAATAGAAAAGTATACGATTCCAGTGAACTCGACCGCCTTCGTGCCACGGAAATTCTTTCAGCCGAAGTAATTACCACCCCAGGAGCTGAATATGATGCAGATGTAACTGCCGTTATTCGTATCCGTACCATCAAACAACGTGGAGAAGGATGGAGTGGTAGCGTCAATTTGGGATACGACCAGGGCCGATGGGGAAGAGCCAACCAACAAATCGCCTTAAACTACCGGGTAAAAGGGCTGGACATCTTCGTAAACGGATATATTGACGAAAACAGCTCATACGGCCAGACCACAGCTGTCATCCAAACAAACGGTAAAAATCAGTGGACAACAATAGCCAACGACACACAGACATCCAAAAGTAAGAATTTATCAATCGAAACCGGATTCAATTATGAAATAAACGAACACCACTCTTTGGGTATGAGATATACTCCTAACAGCAGTTTGGGAACAATCCATCAACAATCGTGGGGCGAAACCACTACATTCTGTAATGGGAACGAAACAGAGCACTCCGAATTTGAACAGCACTCTGAAGTTAAAAATGGAATCAATCATGCCATCAACACTTATTATGTAGGTGAAATAGGGAAATGGACTGTTGATTTTAATGCCGATTATCTGAACAGTAAAATGAATAACCACCAAAATGCAATGGATGGCAACAGTAAGGATATCAGCAGTACCTCCAATTCAGAGAGTAAACTTTATGCGGTTAAACTGCAGGCAAAAGTAACCTTAGGAAAAGGAGAGTTTGTCCTCGGATCGGAGGGAACATTAACAGAACGTAATGCGATTTTCACCCAAAACGGATTTTCTGAAGATGCAGATAACTTTATCCGTCAAAAAGCCATAAGCGCATTTACGGGCTATTCCGTTACGTTAGGAAAATGGAAAGCGATGGCTGGTTTACGGTACGAGCATCGTAAAACCGACTATTATGACAATGGTATATACCAAAACGAACAAAGTCCGACTTATAATGAGCTTATTCCTACGGCAACCATAAACTGGAATCATCAAGATGTCAGCTTTGCCCTTGCCTACAAGATGCTGAGAGGAAATCCTTCTTACCAGATGCTGACCAACACCATCAGCTATCGGACACAATATTCCTATACTACAGGAAATCCTCGATTAGAGCCAAGCCAAACGAATATTCTATCACTTAATGCATCCTACAAGTGGTTATTTGCCAATATCCAATATATTCGTGCAAAAAACAGTTTAGCCAATATCACCATGCCTTATAACGATGATACACACCCGGGTGTATTATTATTCTCTTCCGCGAATCTTGCCACTTATAATGGTTATTCGCTCAATCTTACAGCCTCCCCTAAAATCGGTATTTGGCAACCACAGTTCAGTGCATCAGCCCAGCTTTCCGCTCCCGATGGGCGAAATTTAGGAATTGAAGTGTATCACAAACAACCTCTCTTTGCTTTTGGATGGGATAATAGCTTCAATTTACCCCGCGGATGGTTTCTAAATCTACAAGCCAATCTACATACCGGCGGTCGCATGGGATTCTTTGTAGCTCATACAGAAGGACAAATTAACGCCCGAATCAGCAAATCCATGCTAAAAGACAATTCACTTACCTTAGCTCTTATAGCCAACGATATCCTCCGAACGGGCTATTACCACTTCAATGTATATGGAATAGACTCGTACAACGGGAATCGTATCTATCGTGACTGGCAACGTATCGGAATTCAGTTCTCATACAAATTCAATGCCACCAAGAGCAAATACAAAGGAACTGGTGCCGGTCAGGATGAAAAGAACCGTCTGTAATTTTTCCATAAATAAAGGTTGTCTGTCAATGGTATAAATCTGTCCATGGATAGACAACCTTTTTGTTCTCATCTTCCTGATAAATATAGTATGTTCATAAAGCAGTCACCTCATGCTAATTACATAAAAAATTATATCTTTGCAGAAATAATTGGTTTATCAAGATGGTAACATTGAAAGAATTTTTCTCATTTAAGAACAACCGGTTCTTCTGGTTGAACATAATAGCCATGATTGTCGTACTGATTGGCTGTATTTGGGGTACATTGACCTGGCTGGATATATACACTCACCATGGTCAGTCACACATCGTACCCGATGTAAAAAGCCAACACATTGCTCAGGCAAAGGCACTGTTGGAGAGCAAACAGATGAAAGCTGTAGTAATTGACTCCAACTTTGTAAAAGGACTTCCTGCCGGCATAGTACTCGACCAGACTCCTATAGGAGGGGCAAGAGTGAAAGAAAACAGAACAATCTATCTTACAATTAATACACTTGAAGTTCCTAAAGTAAAACTTCCCGACCTTATCGACAACAGTTCGGTGCGTCAGGCAGCAGCAAAGCTAAAAGCGATGGGCTTCAAACTGACAGAACCGGAGTTCGTTCCCGGAGAACAGGATTGGGTATATGGCATCAAATACAGAGGACGTCAGCTCCGTTCGGGAGAAAGCGTACCTCATGAAGCATTGCTCACCCTTTGCATAGGTAGCACTGCCATGCAAGATTCACTTCGTGTAGACTCTATCGGTATGAATACACAGGAAATTCCGACAGAAAACGAAGCGGAAGTAGACGACTCATGGTTTTAAAATCTATCAGATTCATGGCAGAAGATTATATTGATGATGAATTGGAGGATTCACTGGAAGACATAGAACCAGTAGACGAATCTCCTGAACTATATGAACATTTCCGTACGGTAGTAGACAAGGGTCAGACTCCCGTACGTATCGATAAATACCTTTTCGAACGCATTGTCAATGCATCGCGCAACCGTATACAAACGGCTGCCGACAATGGTTTTGTAATGGCCAACGGCAAGCCTGTAAAAAGCAGTTATAAAGTAAAGCCGCTGGATGTACTGACCGTGATGATGGATCGTCCGCATTACGAAAATGATATCATTCCCGAAGACATTCCATTAGACATTGTATATGAAGACGACGACCTGATGGTTATCAACAAGCCTGCAGGTTTAGTCGTTCATCCGGGATGCGGTAACTATCATGGTACATTGGTCAATGCCATCGCATGGCATTTGCGTAACGTGCCCACCTACGATCCTAACGATCCCCAAGTAGGACTGGTACATCGTATCGATAAAGATACTTCCGGACTACTGGTCGTAGCCAAGACTCCGGATGCAAAAACGAGTCTAGGCCTTCAGTTCTACAACAAGACTACCAAGCGGGAGTATAACGCACTGGTATGGGGAATTGTAGAGCAGGATGAAGGTACCGTTACCGGCAACATCGGCCGTAATCCTAAAGACCGCATGCAGATGGCTGTCATGACCGACCCTACACAGGGGAAACATGCAGTTACTCATTATCAGGTATTGGAGCGACTGGGGTATGTCACACTAGTGAAATGCGTACTCGAGACCGGACGTACACATCAGATTCGTGTACACATGAAACACATCGGACATGTGCTGTTTAACGATGAACGCTATGGCGGACATGAAATTCTGAAAGGTACTCACTTCAGCAAATATAAACAATTCGTAAACAACTGCTTCGATATCTGTCCGAGACAGGCTTTACATGCCAAGACACTGGGATTTGTGCATCCACGCACCGGAAAGGAAATGTTCTTCACTTCCGAACTTCCCGAAGACATGACTACCCTATTGGACAAATGGAGAACCTATATTAGCAACAGAGAATCAATATGAAACGTATTATTGCAATTGTAGCCGGAGGCGACTCTTCAGAACATGGAGTATCCATGCGCAGCGCCGAAGGTATCTACTCTTTTATTGACAAAGATAAATATGACCTTTACATTGTAGAGTTGACTAAACAGAAATGGGAAGCAATTCTTCCTGACGGTTCTCGCTCTGCAATCGACAAGAATGACTTCAGCTTCACTGATCAGGGAAAGAAAATCATTCCCGATTTTGCATACATCACAATCCATGGTACTCCGGGTGAAAACGGAATCTTGCAGGGTTACTTTGAACTGATTGGTATCCCCTACTCTACTTGCGATGTACTGATTTCAGCTCTTACTTTCAGCAAATTTACACTGAACCAGTATCTGAAAGGATTCGGTGTTCGCGTAGCGGAATCCATGTTGGTCAACAAACGTCATGGTATCAGCGACGAGGAAGTCATTGAAAAGATTGGTTTGCCTTGCTTTATCAAACCCAATGCCAGTGGCTCCAGCTTCGGTGTGACCAAAGTAAAAACTCAGGAACAGATTCAGCCGGCTTTACAGGCAGCCTTTGCAGAATCGGACGATGTGATGATTGAAGCTCTGATGGACGGTATCGAACTGGCTAACGGATGTTACAAGACTCGCAATAAATCGGTGGTATTTCCTATCACAGAAGTAGTTCCAAAGAATGACTTTTTCGACTATAATGCCAAATACAATGGCGAAGTAACTGAAATCACTCCTGCCCGTCTCAGTCCGGAACTGACTGCACGTGTGCAACAACTTACTTCTGCCATCTACGATATTTTAGGTTGTAAAGGCATTGTACGTGTAGACTACATCATCACTGAAGGAGAGAAGATTAACATGCTGGAAATCAACACGACTCCGGGAATGACTGCTACCAGCTTCATTCCGCAGCAGGTACGTGCGGCAGGACTCGACATCAAGGAAGTGATGACCGACATTATAGAAGATCATTTTATTGCAGAAAAATAAAAAATCCGTATCTTTGGAATACGTATAAACGTCGTAAAATTTATTATTATGAATATACCTGCCGAGTTTGACGAGATTCGTCCTTACAGCCCTGAAGAGCTGCCGCAAATATTCAAGGAACTGACAGAAGATCCTGCATTCCAGCAAGTATTGGCTTTCATTATGCCGGGAGTATCCATGGAGATGTTCAAGCTGCAGTTGCAGCAATGCAAAACCAATCTCGACTTTCAGAAAGCATTCTGCTACAAATTCCTACACGACCTTATTGCCAAACGTACTGACGGATTTGATATGGACTGTACAGCTTTGACAGACAAAACCAAGAACTATACATTCATATCCAACCACCGCGATATCGTACTCGACTCAGGACTTCTTTCGGTCGGGCTCCTCGACAATCAGTTCCCCACAACCGTAGAAATTGCCATTGGTGACAATCTGCTTATCTACGACTGGATCAAGAAACTGGTACGCGTAAACAAAGCTTTTATCGTACAGCGTGCATTAACCATGCGCCAAATGCTCGAATCATCGGCACGTATGTCGCGCTATATCCACTTTGCTGTTACACAAAAGCACGAAAATATCTGGATCGCACAGCGTGAAGGACGAGCTAAAGACTCAAACGACCGTACCCAGGACAGTGTATTGAAAATGTTGGCTATGGGTGGCGAAGGTGATATCATCGACCGTCTTCAGGAACTGAATATTGTCCCGCTGGCATTATCGTACGAATACGACCCATGCGATTATCTGAAAGCACAGGAAATGCAACAGAAACGGGATATTGAAGGTTTCAAAAAGAGCAAGCAAGACGATTTGAACAACATGCAGACAGGTATCATGGGATACAAGGGACGTGTCCACTTCCAGGCAGCATCGTGTATCAATAGCGAATTGGAAGCTCTTCGCGGATTGCCCAAAACAGAGGTGTTTACAAAAGTATCTGAACTGATAGACCTGCACATACATCGTAACTACCGCTTATATGCGGGTAATTATGTGGCACATGATCTGTTGACTGCTACCAACCGATTTGCAGACCGCTACACAGCAGAAGAAAAAGTACACTTCGAAAACTACCTGCAGCAAAGAATCGAATTGGTCAACCTGCCGGAAAAAGATGAAGCATTCCTTCGTCAATGCCTGCTCACCATGTATGCTAATCCGGTTATCAATCACCAGAAAGCCCTCGAAGCATGAAGTTATTGACCCGATTTTCCTTTCTTCTTCTTTGCATGAGCCAGTTTGGAGCATGCAAAGAAGAAGAGTATGTATACCCCGATGTGATAACCGAGTTTATCGGTGCAGCAACTGATGAAAACGGTACGCTTACCCGTTTGGTAGCCGATAATGGAGAAGAATATCGGATACAAGCAAGAAGTGGTTTGGACGGCTTGAAGAAGGATACGCTGTACCGCACAATATCCATTTATCAACCTCTGGAAAACCAGACCGTACAACTGTATTCCAGCGAACTGGTTCTTTCAATGATTCCAGTCAGTGCCAAGCAGATAATCGGTGATATCAAAACCGACCCGGTAGACATTGAACGCATATGGTTGTCGGGTAAGTATCTGAATATGGTATTGCTGGCAAAGGTAAAAGAAGAAAGCCACAGTTATCATTTTATCGACCAGGGGATACAAAAAGAAGCAGATGGTACACAAACCCTTCATCTCCAACTCTATCACAACCGGAACAACGACTACGAAGCTTTTACACGTAAAGTATACTTGTCTGTTCCATTATGGGCTTACGATGGAAAGCTGAAACAAGGAGACAAAATTGTATTTCACATTTCCACATACGAGGAAGGAGATACACAAAGAGAATTTATCTACTAATTTATTAACAACTGTTCATTTCCTATTTCAGATATGATAAAGACACTCTATTTCATGTTCTTCGTCTGCGCTTTTGCACTCGGACTCATCGCATGCAACAGCAAGGCAAAAGATAATTTCAAGAATCTTTCTGCCGATGAATTCGAACGTCTGATACAAGACGATGACATACAAGTAGTAGACGTACGGACAGTAGCCGAATACAGTAAAGGACATCTTGCCGGAAGTATCAACATCAATGTACTGGATGATAATTTTCCGGAGGTCGCAGACGATTTATTGGAAAAAGACCGTCCTGTAGCCGTATATTGCCGTAGCGGTAAACGCAGCCGGAATGCTGCACGCATTTTGGACAAGAAAGGCTTTAAGGTATACAACATGGACAAGGGATTTGAAAACTGGAAAGAACTGGGTAAAGACATCGCATACTAACCCTATATTATATACAATAAGGAAAGTACAATTTCTTTATATCATCAGTTTTCCCCTTCACACCAATTGCAGCATACTATAGCTTGTATATTGAAATACAAAGACAGATTGAATCTGTCTTTTTTTATTTTCTACGCATCTGTCCATAAGAAAGAAAACGTACAAAAAGTACCGAGTCGCAATACCAGAATCGGTACAAACAGAAGAATAGAAAAAGCGAAAGAATGAACTCTTGTGATTAAGCTTGGTTCATACTTTCGCTTTATAGAGACTCCCCGTTTCACTCATGAATGCAGGGAAACAAAATAAAATCAGCAATTAAAGATTTTCCAGCATGCGCTTCAACACTACGGTAGCAGAAATCTCACGGTTAGCTGCTTCCGGAATAACCAATGAAGTAGGCGCTTCGATTACTTCGTCTGTCACAATCATATTACGGCGCACAGGCAGACAGTGCATAAAGTACGCATTGTTGGTTACTGCCATATGCGCAGCATCTACAGTCCAACTCATATCCTTACACAGAATCTTACCATAGTCTTCCGGATTGATTACTCCCGGACACGCCCAGTTCTTGGCATAAATGAAGTCAGCTCCTTCAAAAGCTTTCATCTGGTCGTATTCCACCTTAGCTCCACGCACAAATTTCGGATCCAACTCATAACCATGAGGATGCGTAATGACAAAATCCACATCAGCCTCGTTCATGAAGTCGGCAAACGAGTTAGGTACAGCCTGCGGCAATGCACGCGGATGCGGTGCCCAAGTCAATACAACTTTAGGACGTTCCTTCTTCTTATATTCTTCGATGGTAATCAGGTCGGCAAAAGCCTGCAGAGGATGTCCTGTAGCTGCCTCCATAGAGAATACCGGCTTACCCGAATACTGGATGAACTGATTCAATATTTTTTCTGTATAATCATCTTCACGGTTCTGGAACTGTGCAAACGAACGTACTCCGATAATATCGCAATACGAAGCCATCACCGGAATAGCCTCCAACAAGTGTTCACTCTTGTCACCATCCATCACTACCCCACGTTCAGTTTCCAGTTTCCATGCACCCTGATTTACATCCAGCACAATGACATCCATACCCAGATTACGGGCAGCTTTCTGTGTACTGAGTCGGGTACGCAAACTGTTGTTAAAGAATATCAGCAAGCAAGTACGATGCTTACCCAATGTTTCATATTTATAACGGTCATTCTTTATTTCGAATGCTTCGGCCAGAGCGGTCTTCAAATCTCCTAAATCAAATACGTTCGTGTAAGTTTTCATAGGAATAATGTATATTAATTAATTTAGCGCAGCAAATATACTATAAAAATACAATATATCGTTATTTTTACAGCTTTTAATGAAAGAATATTACGGACGGATTTGTCCATCACCCTCAATCAGCCATTTATAAGTTGTAATTTCCCTCAATCCCATCGGTCCGCGAGCATGCAACTTCTGTGTACTGATTCCAATCTCAGCACCAAGGCCAAACTGCGCTCCGTCTGTAAATGAGGTCGGTGCATTGACATATACACAAGCTGCATCAACCTGTCGGCAAAACAAATCGGAAGCTTGTTTATCTTCTGTCACAATACACTCACTATGTCCAGAGCCATATGTATAAATATGCGATACAGCTTCTTCTATATTCTTTACTGTCTTTACCGCCATCTTGTAATCCAGAAACTCTGTTCCATATACCTCCGGCAAAGCCTGTACAAGTAAAGAAGCAGGATAATACCCACATAAAGCTCCATAAGCAGCTTCATCAGCATAAATTGTCACCTTGCTTTCCTGCAAGGGTGCACACAACTGCGCCAAATCGTTGATACGCGATTCATGCACCAACAGACAGTCTAATGCATTACATACACTGACGCGCCGGGTCTTGGCATTATTCACAATACGAATACCTTTTTCCAGGTTTCCCGATGCATCGAAATACGTATGACACACACCCGCACCGGTTTCAATGACAGGTACCGTTGCATTCTGGCGGACATAATCTATCAGTCCACTACTTCCACGGGGAATAATCAAGTCTACCCACCCGTTGGCATGAAGCAACTCTTCCGCCGCTTCTCTTCCCGGAGGAAGTAAAGTAACCAAACGAGTATCTGCACCCAAGTCAGCCAGCACCTTATGCAAGAGATCCACAATAGCCCGATTCGATTCTGCCGCATCGCTTCCCCCTTTCAGCACACAGGCACTTCCACTTTTCAAGCACAAGGAAAACACATCGAAAGTAACATTAGGACGTGCTTCGTAAATTATGCCAATTACGCCAAAAGGAACCGACACTTTCTTCAATCGCAGTCCGTTGGGACGTACGCTCTCCTCCAACACCTGATTTAAAGGCGATGGCAGTGCAGCCACATTTCTGATATCCGACGCAATATCCAGCAAGCGCTGCTCTGTCAACCGAAGACGGTCGTACTTCGGGTTATCAGGATTCATCCGGGACAAATCGGTTTCATTTGCTTCCAGAATACGATTCATATAATGGGGTATAGCTTCTGCAACAGCCATCAATATTGCATTAATCTGTTTCTCTTCCAGCAAAGCCAATGTACGTGAAGCCAGACGCACAGCTTTCCAATCCTCAATCCTCATATTATTACTTTTTCACATGTTAGCAGAACACAAAAGTATCATTATTTCTGTTATCTTCTCTTTTTCCCGACAAATTATCTTGATATTCAGATTTTTTAATTATCTTTGAAATACAACGAAGAGTGTAAAAAACTGATTTATTAACCTAAAACAAACAGACTATGGGAGCTAAGATGTATGGTTCATTAGTAGAGGTTTTCCGAGGTAGTCTTTGGGAAGCCGAATTGGTTAAAGGCTTGCTTAACGCAGCGGGTGTAGATGCCATGATCAAAGACGAGACATTGTCTGCGGTCACTTCTCCTTATTCCAATACAGGAGGAAAAGTACTTGTAATGGTTAATAAGGAAGAAGAAGTATTTGCAAGAAAAGTGGTAGCAGAAAGAAAAGTATGAGAAAAAAGGGATTTGCAGCATTTGCCGCCTTATCTTTTATCGCATTCCAGCTGAGTGCACAGGATTTAAAACCGACTCAATGGAAGGCTTATGGGGTATCGTTTAAAGCTCCGTCCGACATCAGCATAGAGGATGATTCGGAAGAAGGTTATATTGTATACAACAATACATATTATATTACCGTTCAAATGCTGGACGGAGAAGGTATCAAACAGTCGGAACTGGCTACAGAGTTGAAAAACATCGCAACCGACGATGAAGTGACAGAACAGACTCCTGTAAAGACATTCGAACTGCCGCATTTTTACGGTGTACAGTTGCAGGGAAAATGTGAAACAGACCGATGTATATACAGCTATCTGCTGGCTCGTGACGGAGGAAGCGGATTTTATGTATCCATTGTATATAAACAGGAGAACGATCCTAATCCGGAGCGTATATTGAAAAGTTTTGCACTGGAAGATTAAAGGTAAGGTAAAAACAATCCGATATATATAATAGCCTTGTAAGAGTATTCTCTCGCAAGGCTATTATATATATCGGATTGTCCTTTTCTGCAAAATCCCAAAAGAAAACGAGCTTTTTTAAAAATATCCTTAACAAGTTCTTCGGATACCAAGGTTTATGCGTACCTTCGGAAAAGATAAAACAACATACACTATGAAAATAACCCATTTTATACATACAAGCATCTTCAATTTATTTCTTTGCAGTTTTTCTTTTCTCAGTACGGCATGCGCTTCTGCGCAAGAGGCATCCCCTGTCAATACATATCATTATAGCTGCATAGAAGTTCCAAAAAGTATTGTTTTCTGTGATGAAACCATCGACCTGACGCGATACGATCGCAGAGAGCGGATGGACAGAGAACTTCTGGCCTTTACTTATATGCATAGTACCTCCATACAGATGATAAAACGGGCCAACCGCTACTTCCCCATTGTAGAGCCTATTTTAAAGGCAAATGGGATTCCTGATGATTTCAAATATCTGATGGCGATAGAGAGCAGTTTAAACCCACTGGCACGTTCCGGAGCAGGCGCAGCAGGACTGTGGCAGTTTATGCCGGCTACTGCTAAAGAGTTCGGACTGGAGGTAGCCCATACGGTGGACGAACGATATCATGTGGAGAAATCAACAGAGGCAGCCTGCAAATACTTAAAACAAGCCTACAAGCGTTTCGGCAACTGGATAAATGTAGCAGCATCTTATAATGCCGGACAAGGACGCATTTCCCAGCAACTGGAAAAGCAGTTCGAAGAAAATTCACTCGACTTACAGCTTGTAGAGGAAACATCCCGCTATGTATATCGCATTTTTGCTGCAAAAATCATGTTCAGCAACCCACAGCAATTTGGATTTTATCTGAAAGCATCCGACTTGTATCCAATCATTCCTTATAGAGAAATAAAAGTGACAAAGACAACGATAAGTGTAGAAGGATTTAATCGCCGTCGCCGATTGCAAAGTTGTCGTCGTTGGCCGTATAATCAACGCTGACGATTGTACAGCCGACGTCGTCGACTGAAGTTTGCGAATAGAATTATGAACATACAACTATGATAATAAATACCTCTTCCTACAGATAATCGGGATGAGACCAATCACACACTCAAAGGAAATTCCAGTTATTCCCTCTGAAATAAAAAGACAAAGGCCATCTCAAAATGAATTTGAGATGGCCTCTTCCTTTATCTTACAGAATAAATCAGATTATTCAGCACGCAAAGTGAAACGTTTGAATTCTGTGATAGCCAATTCTGGATCAGCAGCTTTCAATACTTCTGAAACTGTCTTCTTCGGATCCATGATGCTTTCCTGATTCAACAGACAAACTTCTTTCAAGAATTTGCCCAAACGACCTTTAGCAATGTTTTCGATCATAGCCTGAGGCAGGTTAGCAGCTTTTTCTGCAGCAACAGTTTCTTTGATTTCTTTAGCTTTAGCTACATCTTCAGCAGTAATCCATCCCTTAGCCATGTTGCTTTCCATGTGCTCTTCGCTGTCTACGTGAGCCGGGTTGATACCAGCTTTCTTCAAAGCAGCTTCTACAGCTTTCTGTACCTGTTCTGCTTTAGTCTTTTCAACAGCAACCTTGATTTCTTCTTCTTTTACTGATTCAGGAACACCAGCTTCGTCGATAGCAATCGGGTTCATTGCAGCAATCTGCATACAGATTTCGTGAGCAACTTTTTCATCACAAACCTTGTTGAAAGAAACGATTGTACAGAGCTGGTTCTTGTTCATGTGGTTGTAAACAGCTGTGCAAGCACCTGAAACGAAGTTATAACCATCCAATTCAGTCTTTTCACCAGTGATACCACTACGTTCTACAATAGCGTCAGCAACTGTACCGCTACCCATCGGAAGAGCCTTCACTTCATCCAAAGTCTGACATTTGTTTGCGATAGCAGCATCCAGAATAGCCTGAGTCAAAGCAACGAAGTCAGCATTCTTAGCAACGAAGTCAGTTTCGCACTTCAAAGCAATCATTGCAGCATAGTCGCCAGTTGATTTTGCCAATACACAACCTTCTGAAGTTTCACGGTCAGAACGTTTTGCAGCAACAGCCTGTCCTTTCTTACGGA